>Ga0070686_100000037_pt1 | contig 105422 bp, 87 predicted proteins | sample KBSS23LmetaG_FD_65654 | JGI IMG/M metagenome (GOLD analysis project Ga0070686, IMG submission 65654) | Switchgrass rhizosphere microbial communities from Kellogg Biological Station, Michigan, USA - KBS S2-3L metaG | ecosystem: Host-associated > Plants > Roots > Rhizosphere ...
CCGCCGGCCACCTCTTCGAGGGCGGCGTCGTCGAGCGGCTCGATGTCGGTCGCGTCGTTCTGGTTCTCGGCCATGGTGTCCTCGGTTGGGGTCGGGATGTGTGCAGGGAAGGCCGGGAGCGGGGTGCCCCCGGCGGGGTGCGGATTACGCCCAGATGATCTCGGGCTCGGGCTCGCTGGGCTTGGTTCCGCCGCCGCCGCTGCTGCAGTTGCTGCACGAGCAGCAGCCGCCGCTGGAGCCGCCGGCCACCTCCTCCAGCGCCGCGTCGTCGAGCGGCTCGATGTCGGTCTCGTCGTTCTGGTTCTCGGCCATGGTCGTCCCGGGTGGGGAAGGGTGTGTCAGGGCCGCGGGCGGCGCGCCCGCGGCCCATGGCTGCGTCAGACGTAGATCGGCTGGTCGATCGTGGGCTCGGGCGACGACGGCTTGATGTTGCTGCAGTTGGCGCATGAGCAGCAGCCGCCGGTGGATCCGCCGGCCACCTCTTCGAGGGCGGCGTCGTCGAGCGGCTCGATGTCGGTCCCGTCGTTCTGGTTCTCGGCCATGATGTCCTCGTTCGGGCAGGGTGTGTGGTGCCGGCGCGGTATGCCCCGGCGAGGGGAACTGCGTCAGACCCAGATCGGCTCGGGGAGCTGGGGCTGGGTGCCGCCGCCGCCGCCGCTGCTGCTGCAGCCGCTGCACGAGCAGCAGCTGCCGCTGGAGCCGCCGGCCACCTCTTCGAGGGTCGCGTCGTCGAGGGGCTCGATCTCGTTCTGGTCGTTCTGGTTCTCGGCCATGGTCTTCTCCGGGGGGTGGAGTGCGCCGGCGCCATCCGGCGCCGGCAGGGGTGCGCGGTGGTCCGCGCGGGTCGTTCGGATCGTTCAGCCGCCCGCCGCCACCGCGGCGGCATGCGTGCGCCAGGGCGAGGCGAGGGGCCGGCGCAGCGCGGCGGTGTCCACCACCACCTCCAGCGCGCGCAGCCGCCCATGGGCGTCGCGCGGGCACTGGGCGGGGGTGGGGAGCGGCTCCACCACGTGCAGGCGCTCGCCGCCGCGCTCCAGCGCCGCGCGCAGCAGCGGCAGGAAGAGCGGCGAGGTGAAGTCCACGTACTGGGGCTTGTAGACGGTGCCGAAGAAGAAGTTGGTCTGCGGCTCGGAGATGAACGCCCGGGCGGGGAGCCCCCAGGCGCGGCGCAGCCGGTCGACGCGGGCCAGCGCCTGCGCGTCGCCGCCGCGCAGCGCCTCGGCCAGCGGCGCCAGCGGCACCGACCAGGCGCCACGGTGCAGCACCAGGTTCCCCATCACCGTGCGCGGCGACACCACCACGTCGCCCTGGCGGTGCGCGCGCTGCGCGGGGAACACGCCGCCCAGCTCGTTGGGGCCGAAGGCGGTGAGGAAGCGCACCAGCTGCGGCATGTAGACCTCGAACGCCATCCCCAGGTGCACGGGGAGGAGGCGCACGCCGGCCCCGTCGCGCAGCGTGGGGGCGCCCTCGCCTTCCAGGCTCATCCACACGTCGGCCAGGGGCAGCCGGCGCGCGGGCGCCACGCCCGGCCTTTCGCCGGGAAGCACCAGCACCCGCGGCGTCTGCGCGGCGTGCACGTTGAGCGTGTCGCCCTGCGGGCGGCCGGCGTCCAGCAGCTCGGCGCGCTCGCCGTGCAGGGTGAAGGCGCCGCGCGCGGCCAGGTGCGCGGTCCACTCGCGCCGCGCCCGCGGCTCCATGGCCGCGGTGTAGCGGGCGGTGTAGCGCCCCGTCCCCTCCTTCACCCGGCTCAGCATCCAGCGCGAGCCGTCCTCGCTGGCGGGCTGCAGCAGCATGCAGGCGCCCCAAGCGCCCGCGTCGGTCCAGCAGGCGGGCACCCCTTCCAGCAGCGCCTCCACCTCGGCCGTGTCCACCCGGTTCTCCTCGCCGTCCGCGCGGACGCAGCGCTGGAGCGCGGCGAAGACGCGGGCGCGGTGGCCGGCCAGCTCGTCGAGCTCGGGAAGCTCCAGGGGGTTCCACCGCAGCGCGGGGTCCTTCTCCTTCCACCACTGCGCGTGGAAGCGGGCGTACTCGCGCCACAGCGGCTGCGCGGCGTGGAACAGCTCCAGCGCGCCCACGCGCGTGGCGCCGGGCCACTGGCGGCGCGCCCAGGCGCCCAGCGTGTGCAGCAGCTCATGGCGGCGGTCGAACAGCGCCGACACGCGCACCAGCGGCGTCACGTTGCGCAGCGCCTCGTCCACCACCCCGCGTGACATCCGCAGCACGGGGGCGGGCCGGCCGCGGCGGCGGGCCGAGACGAACACGTCTTCGTAGAGGTGGAACTCGGCGGGGCCGCCGGTGGCGGCCACCGCGGGGTCGGCCCCGGCCAGCGCGCCGGCGGCTCCGCGCATGGCGGCGATGCGGCGCTCCAGCTCGCCCAGCGACGCCGCGGGGTCGGCCGCCTGGGCGTGCCCGTCCAGCAGGCTCACCACCGCGCCCAGCTCGGCCCGGTACGCGTCGAGCGCGGGCTCGGCCGGCAGCGTGCGCAGGTGCGCCAGGACCCGGCGCTCGAGCCGCGCCGACTGGGCCGCCCAGGGGAGGTGGTATTCGAGGTAGCCCAGGTACAGCAGCCGGTCGACCCGCGCGCGCACCGCCTCGGCGTCTTCGCCCAGCGTGGCGGCCACCGTCTCGACCAGCCGGGGAAGGGTGGTCCCGCGCGCGGCCTCGGCGCGGATGGCGTCGTCCACCGGCCCGCCGACCGCCGTGCGCACCAGCGCCTCGGCGTGGTAGCGCAGCGTGCCGCCCTCGCCGTCCAGCTCCCAGTGCCCGGGGCGCAGGAAGAGGAAGCGCCCGGGCTCCACCTCGGTGGCGGCGGCGTTCACCACCACCGGCAGCCGGTCGCGGAAGGGCGGGTAGCGCAGGAGGAAGAAGACCGCCTGGTCGAGGAGGAAGCGCTTGAGGCGGATCACCGGGCGCGCGTGCCACGGCCCGCGCAGCTCGATGCCGGCGGGCCCGGCGTCGGCCGCCAGCGTCCCCAGGCCGACCGGCGTGAGCGTGGAGAAGGGCGAGACCTTGATGGCCGCCCGCGTCACGTAGCGCAGCAGCGAGGTGTCCAGCCGCTCGTCGCGGCGGGTGGCCTCGCTCGTGGGGGCGCGGGCGCCCTGGAGCGCGCGGGCCAGGTCGGTGGAGGCCAGCGCCAGCCCGCGCACGAACTCGCGGTCGCGCAGCGTGCCGTAGAGCTCGCCGCGCTGCCGCTCGCGCTCGCGGGCGAACGCTTCGGAGAAGGCGGCGTCCCACGCATCGAGCCGGGATTCGAGGGAAACGACCTCGTCCGCGGCGGGGCCGGCGGCGGCGCGGACCTCGGCCCAGCTCTCCAGCGCGGCGTGGGCGGCCAGGGGGCGCGCGTTGTGGCAGTCGCGCTTCACCTTCAGCAGCACGCGGCGCAGCGCCGGGTCGGCCGCGGGGACGGCGGCGAACAGCGCGTCGTCGAGCGCCGCGCGGGCGGCGTCCAGCGCCGCCGACAGGGCGTCGCGCTCGGGGAGCGCGTCGCACAGCGCGGTGCCGAACGTGTCGAGCAGGTCGGCGGGGAGGCCGCAGATGCGCGCCATCACCGGCGCGGACGGGGTGCGGGGCACGCTCACGCCTCCACGCCCGCGGCCTGGGGCTCGTGCGCGCGCAGCAGCAGGTGGTGGACGAACGCCTCGTTGCGCATGTCCACGCCCAGCTGGTTGGCCAGCCCGTGGAGCGCCTTGAAGACGGCGGGGAAGACGGGGTCGGCGCTGTACGGGTCCACGTCGTAGCCCGGCGTGTCGCGGTAGCCGGAGACGTGCGCGGCCAGCGAGGCCACCGCGTGCTCCCAGTCACCCCGCTCGCCGGGCGCGACGTCCGCGGCGGCGGCGTCGCGGCGGAGCTGGTCGACGGCGGCGCCCATCCGCGCGGCCTGCCCGTCGAAGGTGGTCACCGCCTCCTCTTCCATCTCGGGCTGCCAGAAGAGGAAGCGCAGCAGCCAGCCGCGGTGGTAGGCCAGGTAGGCCGCGCGCTGTTCGGCGTCGAGCTCCGCCGCGCGCAGCGCGCCCAGCACCGCGCGCCGCAGCACGGTGAGCCGGCGGCCGCCGGTGAGGCCCGGCTCGACGGCGTCCAGCACGATGTCGCCCGCGGCGGCGAGCGCGGTGGCCATCCGGGCCACGTAGCCGTCGTCGGCCAGGAACACGTCGGGGCCCAGGTTCACGTGGCTGCGGCGGTAGGTGGTCCACAGCAGCGAGCGGTCGGGGTGCCCCCCCTCGGCACGGTCCTCGTCGTCGATCACGGGGAGCTCGGGGCGCGGGGCGCGGGGCGCCTCCGCGTCGCGGGAGGGCAGCGCGGCCAGGAAGGCCTCGACGTGCTCGCGCAGCAGGTCGCGGGCGCGGGTGCCGCCGGCGCCGGGGCCGTGCACGCGCAGCTTCAGGTGCATCCCGCCCTTGCCGTAGCGCACCATCCAGATCCCGCCCGCCCAGCCGGGCGCCTCCTGGCGCAGCGCCTCGCGAAAGGGTGCGATGGCGCCGTGGATCGCCTCGTCGATGAGGCCGTCGCAGAACACGCTCGCGGTGAGCACGGGGTCGGGGCGGATCATGGGGGGCCTTCAGTCCAGACGGAGAGGGGAGGGGAGCGACGGGGCGGCCAGCCGCAGCAGCGTGTAGCCCACGCCGGCGGTGCCGCTGAACAGCCCCAGCGGCGAGCCCTGCGCGGTGTCGGCCGAGGGGAGGGCGTAGTGCCCGCGCGCCGTCTCGCCGGCGGCCACGCGGCGGGCCAGCGTGCGCGCGGCGGCGGCCAGCGCGCGGTCGCCCATGCGCCGCGACAGCGCCAGCAGCACGTCGGCGCGGCCCATGGTGCCGCAGCAAGGGTGGTCCACCGGCTCGTCGGCGCGGTCGCGGGCGATGGGGAGCATCACCGCCAGGTCGGCGGCCGATTCCGCGTCGTCGGCCGCTTCGGCGCGGGCCAGCGCCATCCCGGGGGCGCCGTAGCACCAGGCGTTCTGCCCCAGCGGGCGGCCGAAGCGCGGGTCCCACCAGTCGCCCTGCTCGGGGAGGTAGAGGGTGCGCTCGTAGGCGAAGCCTTCGAGGGCGGCCTGGCGCAGCGGGGCGTGGCCGGTGCGCGCGAAAAGGCGCAGCAGGGCATAGCCGATCCCCGATGCGCCGTGTGCGAAGCCGGTGAGCGGGCCCACGCCGGGACAGCTCCAGGCGCGCGGCCCCGCGGGGGTGGCGGTGCGACAGGCCAGCAGGTGCGCGCCGCAACGGGCCGCGATTGCCGGCGGGGTCTCGCCCGCGGCGTTGGGGCGCGGGTCGACGGTGTCGAGCGCGAGGAGGGCGAGGATCGCCCCGGCGGCGCCTCGCACCACGTCGAGCTGGTCGTCGGCGGCGATGCGGGCGGGGGTGAGCAGCGCGGTGGCGGCGTGGGCGTCGCGCCGCATCCCTTCGTCGCCCAGCCAGCTGCCCACGTGCGCCAGCGCGTAGATCCACGAGCCGATGCCCACGATGCCGCCCACCGGAAGCCGGAGGCCGGCGGCGCGCGCGGGGTCGGCCTCGAGGCCGGCCAGGGTGCGGCGCAGCGGCGCCAGCGCGCGGCGCACGGTGTCGGCGTGCTCGGCGGTGCCGCGGACGTGGTCGAGCGCGGCCAGGAAGAACGCGATGCCGCAGGTGCCCCCGTAGAGGTGGGGCTCCAGCGGGCGGGGGGCGGCGCCGTCTGCGGCCGGGGCGGTCCAGCCGATGGCGCCGCCGCGCAGCTCCACCGCCTGCGCGCCGAGCTCCGCGGCGATGCGGGCGGCTCGGCGCAGCAGCGGGGCAGTGCGAGCTTCGGCGCGGGGAGCCGCGGGGGCCAGCGGCATGGTCACGCGGGCACGGCGGTGCGGGCGGCCGCTTCGGCGGCGGCGGCGGGGGTCCAGGCGCGAGCCAGCCCGCCCACGGCCATCTCCAGCTCGTCGTCGCCCAGCTCGCCGGCGTCGACCAGCCCGGCCGGAGGTGCCACCACCTGCACCGGGAGGTGCAGCCGCGCCTGCTTCTCCATCTGCCCGTCTCGCGTTCGCCAGGAGGGTTTCGGGGGGCCGCCATTCGTTTGGCGGCGGCATAGGAGAGGGCAGGTGGCATGCCTCATTCTGTAATTTTGTAAACAGGTGTGGGAAAGAGATTTAGCGCATCATGCAATCAAGAAGAGGCGGCTACCGTTCGGGGCCTGTCTCTACAGTTAGAACCCCACCCCGATCGGTGGGGTGGGTGATTGGCGGCGGGGCGAGCGGGATTGGCGGGAGTGGGAGCGGAGATGGATCGAGACGTGGCGTGATCGACCTTTCACCTGAGACATGGCGCCCTGCAGGGTGGTAAGGGGTGCGGAGACATGGCGCCGCGTCCGTCCTTGTCCGCAGCGGGATCACAGCATTTCTTGATGAATTGATGAAGTCACCTTTGTGAGCCGACTTCTCAGCCGGGTCGATAGAGCCTCGCCTCCTTGAGGGGATAGAGCCTCGTCTCTTCCAACAGGGATCAATGGTGATCGAAACGTTGTTGCTGGGGCTTGGCTGGGTCGCCAATGCCGCGGCCGGAGGGATCGTCGAGGGCGCCGCGGACGAGCGCTTCCGTGGCGTGCTGCGCGATCTGCGCGAGCGGCTGCCGTCGCTGCTCACGCAACCCGATGGCGCCGACCTCGCGCGCGGCATGCGCCGGGCGCAACTCCGCGCACTGCAGCGGCTCGTCGGTGATTTCGAGGAGGTCGGGCCTCACGCTCCACTCGCCGACCTCACGGGCCCCGATCCATTCATCGAGCGCGCGACGGCGTTCTGCCGGGAATCCCTCCGTTCAATCCCGACGCTCTCCCCGCATCCCGGTGATAGCCTCGCGTCTGATGCGGCCGGGATCGCCCTGCTGACCCCGACCGGCGGCAGCGAGACGGTCGAGGAGGGGCTTGGAGCCATCGAGCAATCCGTGCTCGCTGAGCTCCGGGCTGCGTTGGATGGTGTGGCCGAGCCCACCGCATTCGAGCCCCACTTCCGCCGCGGCGGACGCGGGCGGCAGCCGTACGTTGCCCTTTTCGCGACCTACGTGGCTGAAGAGATCAAGGAGAACGAAGCCTTCCGCGAGGTCCTGAACGCGCGCCTCCACCTCCAGACGCTCAGCGCGGTGATGGGCGCGAGCCGCCTGGCCGACCAGATCGCCACCCACTTCGGCGTAGCGCTGGAGCGGATCGAGGATGGGGTGGCCGAGGTGGGATCTGCCGTGGGGGAGGTCAGGGCAGTGCAGACCACTCACGGCGAAAAGCTCGACGACCTGCTCCGGATGATGTCCGCCGAACGAGGAGTCCCGTTCGCCGTGTTGCACCAGATCCTCGCACGCCTGGGCGAGTTGGACGTCCCGCCCGAACGCATCGTGGAGCGCCTGGATGCGTGGGCCGGTGAATACCTGGATCTCCGCGAAAAGTGGTCGCAGGTGCAGGACGTCACGCCCGACGTGGCCGAGGTGAAAGCCAACGCACTGGCGCTGATCGAAACCGGCGACTTCAACGGCGCGCGTCTGCTCTTCAGTGACGCGCGTGCGAAACTGCGTGCCGCCCGCCAAGACCGCGCGCGACAGGAGGCCACCTTCCTCAGCGCCGAAGCAGAGGTGGATCGCCTGGAGTTGCGCTACCGCGATGCCATCGAACGTTTTATTGAGGCCGAATCACTAGTGAGCGCCTTTGATCCGGCCGCTGCTTTCGATTACGAGTGGGAGCGTGTGACCACGCTAAAGCGACTGGGTGAGGAGTTTGGGGACAATTCGGCTCTTGAGAAATCCATCGCGGGATGGAAGCGACTGCTCGAAGCGAGTCCACGCACGTCAAAGAGAGTGCGTTGGGCGGCGATCCAGAACAACCTAGGGAATGCCCTGACGATTTTGGGCGAGCGTGAGAGCGGGACGGCGCGTTTGGAGGAGGCGATTGCGGCCTATCGGGCTGCCTTGCAGGAGCGACCACGTGAGCGGTTGCCGCTCGACTGGGCGACAACCCAGAACAACTTGGGAACCGCTCTTATGAGGTTAGGCGAGCGGGAGAGGGGGACTGGACGGCTGGAGGAGGCAATCGCCACATACCGGGCTGCGCTCGAGGAGCGGACGCGGGAGCGGGTGCCGCTTGGCTGGGCGAAGACCCAGATCAACTTAGGGAACGCCTTGACACGGCTGGGCGAGCGAGCGAGCGGGACGGCTTGTCTGGAGGAGGCCGTTGTGGCTTACGAGGCCGCGCTCGAGGAGTGCTCGCGCAAGCTGGTCCCGCTCGATTGGGCTATGGCTCAGAACAACTTAGGCAACGTTCTGAAAAAGCTGGGTGATCGCGAGAGCGGAACGTCCCGACTGGAACAGGCGGTCGTTGCGTACCGTGCTGCGTTGGAGGAGAGGACGCGCGAGCGGGTGCCGCTTTCCTGGGCGGCAACCCAAAATAACCTGGGAAACGCTCTATTCGCGCGGGGTGAGAGGGAAAGCGGAACAGCGGTGCTAATGGAGGCGGTTTTAGCTTACCGTGCCGCGCTGGAGGAGCGAACGCGTGATCGGGTACCGCTCGACTGGGCGGCAATCCAGAATAATTTAGGGAGCGCCCTGACGATTCTGGGTGAAAGGGCGGACGGTACGGCGTGGCTGGAGGAGGGGGTTGCAGCGTACCGTGCCGCCTTAGAGGAGTGGACACGCGAGCGGGTCCCGCTCGATTGGGCGGCAACCCAGAATAATTTGGGGAATGCTTTGGCGGCGCTGGGCGAGCGGGAGAGCGGGACGACGCGGCTGGAGGAGGCGGTTACTGCGTACCGCGCCGCCCTGGAAGAGTGGACGCGCGAGCGGGTGCCGCTCAACTGGGCGACAGCTCAGAACAACCTGGGGAGCGTTCTCACGTGTCTGGGTGAGCGGGAGATTGGGACGGCGCGACTGGCGGAGGCGATTGCGGCCTATCGCTCAGCGCTAGAAGAGCAAACGCGCGAAGGGATTCCACTCGACTGGGCGATGACTCAGCACAACCTCGGCAACGCATTGGCGGCGCTGGGCGAGAGGGAGACCGGAAGTACGCGGCTGGAGGAGGCGATCGCGGCACTTCAAGCTGCTCGGGTGGTATTTACGGAAGCACAGGCAGATCACTTGGCTTCGGTAACGGAGCGGCGGTTGGGGCTGGTGCTCCGATTGGTGGAAGAACGTAAGGGATCGGAAACCGAATCTTGATCGACGCATGCGAATCTTCGATCCGCCAGCAGAGGCTGCTGACGAACGAAGGGCCGGAGCGCGCGCTCCGGCCCTTCTTCATCGACTCGATCCACCGCCGTCGTCTGTGTTCCCTCACCACAGCCCCGCGACATCCGCCACACGCACCTCGCCGATGCCCAGTGCACGCAGCGGGGCCTCGATCTGCGCGCGGTCGCCCACGATCACCCACACGAACTGCTCGGGGCGGAGCAGGGTGCGGGCGGCGGCGGCCACGTCGGCGTCGCCGGCCTGGGCGGCGCGGCGGAGGTAGCCGGTGTAGAAGTCGGCCGGCAGGTCGCGGCGCTCCAGCTCCAGCAGGCGGTCGTTCAGCTCCGGCAGCGAGGTGACCGACCAGGAGACGCCGCGCGCCAGCAAGTTGCGCCGCCCGGTGAGCAGCGCGGGCGCAACGGCCGTACCCTCGCGCAGCGCGCGCGCCTGCGCCACCAGCTCGGCCACGGCGTCCGCCGTCTTGTCGGTCTGCACCGATGCCTCCACGCGCAGCAGTTCTCCGCCGCCCCACGGCTCCAGTGAAGAGCTGGCGCCGTACGACCACTGCTTCTCTTCGCGCAGGCGCTGGTTGGCCTGCGCCCCCATCACCGCCGACAGCAGCTGCGAAGGCAGCGGGTCGCCGCCCGTGGCCGGCGCGAGCGCCTGCGCCAGCACGATCTGCGACTGCTGCGCTCCCGGCCGGTCCACGATCAGCACCGCGCCGCGCGCTCCCGCCACCTGCATCGGCGCGGACACCGGCGCCGGCGCGCCCGCGGGCAGCGCCGCCAGCACCCGCCGGGCCAGCACCTGCGCATGCTCCGGCGTCACGTCGCCCGAGATGGCCAGCACGGCGCCGCCCGCCCGCCAGCGCGCCGCGTGGAAGGCACGCACCTGCGCGTCGTCCAGCGCCTGCAGCGAGGCCCGCGTTCCCTCGCCGTCCAGCGCGGAGGGAGTGCAGGCGCCGCCGCCCAGCGCGCACGCCAGCACCCGTGTGCGCACGCGTTGCGGGTCGCCCGCGCCGCCGGCCACGCGCGCCAGCATCTGCGCCCGCGCCTGGGCCACCGCGCTCGCGGCCGGTCCCCGCGCGAGCGCCGCCGCGAGCAGCGCCGCCGCCGCATCCACCCGCTCCGACGGGACGGAGACGGAGAGCCGGGCGAAACGCTCGTCCAGCGTCGTCTCCAGCTCGCCCCCCAGCGCGCCCAGCGCCTCGCGCAGCGGCAGCGGCGCGGCGCCCGGCGCGGCAACCGGCACACGCTGCAGCGCCTCCAGCGCGAGCCGCGCGCGCCCGGCCGTGGCCGCCGCGTCGGTGCCGCGGCCCGCGCCCACCGCCAGGGTGAGCTGCGCCAGCGGCAGCTCGTGCCGCTCCACCACCAGCAGCCTCGCGCCGCCGGGCACCACCGAGCGGCGCACCGCGGGGAAGCCGGCCGCCCGCTCGGCCGGCAGCGGCACCGCGGCGCTCCAGTCCACCGAGTCGGACGAGGCCGCGGCGGCGCGCGAGCCGGGCGGCACCACGTACAGCGTGTAGCCGGGCGACGCCAGCCAGCGCCGCGCGGCGTCGCGCACCGCGGGCCCGGTGGCCGCGCTGGTGTGCGCCAGGCGCTCGCGGTACCAGCCGGGGTCGCCGCGGTACATCATCCCCATCCCCAGCACCTCCAGGCGCCCGCCCAGCCACGCCGGCCGCTGCAGCCCGCGCACGAAGTCGCCGCGCACCCGGGCGCGGGCGCGGTCGAGCTCGGGCGCGTCGGGGCCCCGGCGCAGCAGCGAGTCGACCTCGGCGCGCAGCAGCGCCTCGGCGGCGGGGGCGCCGGCGGGGGTGCCCACGTCGCCGCGCACCAGGAGCTGCCCGGCCGCCCCCCACAGCTCCACCGTCGCCTCCGCTCCAGTGATCGCAGATGCCGATGCGGAGACGTGGCGCTCCAGACGCTCCTGCAGCACGCCGGCGAACAGCACCATGCGGTCGCCGTCCTCGGTGCCCCACGCGGGGAGCGGCCAGGCCAGGAACACGGCGCTGCTGGGGAGCGCCTTCTCCATCACCTCGCGCAGCGCCGGCGCGGGCGAGGCGGGCAGAGCGGGCGCCGGCAGCGTCGAGCCGGGGGCGATGCGGCCGTAGTAGTGGCGCACCCAGCGCTCGGCCTGCGCGGGGTCGAAGTCGCCGGCCACCAGCAGCAGCGCGTTGCCGGCGCCCACGTGGCGGCGGTGCCACTCCTGCAGCTCTTCGGGGGTGGCGGCTTGCACCCCTTCGGTGCTCCCCGAGCGGGCGTGGGCGTAGGGGTGCCCCGCGCCGTACGTGCCGGCCGCCAGCCGCGCCGCCACCTCCACGTCCCACTGCGTGTCGTTGGAGCGGCGCAGCTCGTTCAGCACGATGTTGCGGTCGCGCTCCACGCGGGCGGCGGTGAGCGCGTCGGCAGTCGAGCCCAGGCGGTCGGCCAGGATCCCCAGCGCCAGCTCCAGCCCGCGCGGCTCCACCTGCGTGTAGAAGCGCAGGAAGTCGTAGCCGGTCCACGCGTTGCCGTCGCGGCTCACGGCCTGGAAGCGGTTCCAGTTCTCGCGGTTGGAGAAGACGTGGGCGCCCGGCAGGCCGGTGTGCTCGAAGAGGTGCGCCTGCCCCGGCCGCCCCGGCGGGTCGTCGGCCGCGCCGCCGCGCAGCCACAGCTCCACCGCCACCTCGGGAATGCCGGGGTCGCGGTGCATCAGCACCTGCAGCCCGTTGTCCAGCCGCAGCACCCGCCACGCCAGCTCCACCCCCGGCGCCGCGGTGTCGGGATACGACCGGTTGGAGGATGCTCCCAACGGCGCGTCGGGAGATCCGTCGACGGACGGGACGGAAGATCGGTCGGACGACGCGTCGGACCCGTCGATGCCCGCGTGGGTGGGCCGGGTGACGGAGGCGCCGGCAGATCCGTCGGCCGCGGAGACGGATCCGTCGGCCACGGAGATCGCGTCCACTGGCTCTGAGAGCGCTGCTTCGTGAGATGGAAGGACGGGGAACGCCAGACCGGGCAGCGATCCGCCGGGAGACGGTCCGCCGGCGGACGTGGGATCGTGCGCGGGAGAGCCGTCGCGCGCGGGTGCCATGGCCACGGGGAGTGCGGCGATGGGGAAGGGGAGCGTGCGCGGCGCGGCGGCCAGCGGCAGCAGGAGGGGCGCCAGTCGCGCCCCGCGGGCCAGGGTCATGCGGCGTCGCCTTCGGCGGGGCCGGCGCGCGCGCGAGCCGAGAGTGCGCTCAGCGCTGCGGCTTGAGCTGGTGGTGGCGAAGGAAGTCCATGAAGCGGAGGTACTCGTCGGCGGCCACGCCGAACACCCGCAGGGCGCGCTTGTAGCTCCAGTTGCTGCGCCGCAGCCCTTCCTCGATCACCGCCTGCACCTGGCCGCGGTTCAGGTCGCGCTCCATGAAGGGCTCGTACACCACCGTCCAGAAGGTGCCCGCCCCGCCCGTGACCTGCGACAGCAGGTCGGTGGCGAGGCACGCGCCGGTCTCGGCGCCGCCCATGGCCAGGGCGCGCGGCTCCAGGCGCTCCTCGAAGTGCTCGGGCTCCACCAGCGAGCCCGACCCGGCCAGGCAGTAGCCCACCTCGGCCAGCCCGCGCAGCTCGCGCACGTTGCCGGGCCAGGCGTAGTCCGCCAGCCGCTCCAGCGCCGCGGGCGAACATCGCTTCTCGTGGCCGGCGCGGTAGCTGAGCTGGCGCATGAAGTAGCCCAGCATCAGCCGCCAGTCGTCGTCGCGAGCGCGCAGCGGGGGAACCGTCAGGTGCAGGAAGCGCAGGCGGTAGAAGAGGTCTTCGCGGAACTTGCCGTCGGCCACCATCTGGCGCAGGTCGCGGTTGGTGGCGGCGATCACGCGCACGTTCACGCTGCGCGCGCGCGTCTCGCCCACCGGCACGATCTCGCCCTCGCTCAGCGCACGCAGCAGCATCCCCTGCGCCTGCGGCGACAGCTCGCCCACCTCGTCCAGCATCACCACGCCGCCGTCGGCCTCCTCGAACACGCCGCGGTGGTCGGTGAAGGCGCCGGTGAAGCTGCCGCGGCGGTGGCCGAACAGCTCGCTGGCGATCAGCTGCCCGTCCCCATATTGCGCGCAGTTCACGGCGATGAACGGCTTGCGCCGACGCGCGCTGAGCAGGTACACCGCGTGCGCGAACAGCTCCTTGCCGGTGCCGCTCTCGCCCGTCAGCAGCACGGGGCCCTCCGCCTGGGCGAAGTGCACGATCTTCTCGAGCGCGGAGACCAGGGAGGGGTGCCGGCCGATCAGCGTAGTGGGCCTGCGCTCACCCCACTGCTCCAGCGCCAGCAGGCGCACGCGCCGGGCCAGCTCCGTCTCTTCCGCCGCGGTAGGCATGCCGAGAGCACTCATGCAGCTTCCTTCGGTCGCGTGCCGCCGTTGGTGCCGGCGGTGCGGTTTCGTCCATGGGCGCGGGCACGTGCCCATGCACGCGCGAGCCACTTCACCTGCGAGCCACCTTCCACGCCGCCGCCGTATGCTGGCCAGCCGGCCGTGCGAGCCCTGTTGCCCATCGCCAGGCACGCGTGCACTCCGCGGATCCGCAGAGAGATGCCGGATCCGGGATGGAGCAGTGCGAGCGACGGCTGAGCGGTGTGCTACGTGATGGCCCCGTTCGCCGCCGCCTCTTGCCCGCAGGGGAGCGATGGCTGACGGCGGCCGCGCGCCAGCGCGGGTCGCGGGGCGGCCATCAGCCTCGCGGCTGAGCGCGGGTTCGCGGGTTCAGCTGCGCCTGGGTGGCCTTCCAGATTGTGTTTTTGGGAGCCATTTGTTTCTGAATGGCCGTTCACGTTATTGGCGTATTCCGACGCTGTCAACTCCCTCTCGTTGAATGGGCTCTGATATGACGCACTGGCTCATTGGGTGCGGTCTCGCCCGGAATGCCAGCCGCGGCGTGGCGATGGGGTAGAGCCGGGGCTCTATCGGCTGCGGGCGGGCGCGAGCGGTTTTTCGTGGCCCGCCGCGGCTTTTCGCCACGATCGTACGGGGCACGCACGTTGCCCTGATCCAACGCCCTCCCGGCGCCCGATCAGGTGATCGGGCGCCGGCGCATCCGTACCGTCCATCTCATCGCAACCCGCTTCCCCCTGATGCTGCTCGACCGCGACGACCTCGCGCGGATGGTGGCGGCCGCCGCCACCGTGGGCGAGCGGCTGGGCGGCGGCTTCGAGACGCTGGAGCCCGCGGGCGGTGCCACGGCCGATGCGCTGCTGCGGCGCTGGCGCGACCGGGTGGCCGGCGGGCGCGCCGCACCCTTCCGCCGCCGCCTGCGTGCCCAGGGGTGGACGGTGGCCGAGCTGCGCGGCGCCCTGGGGCCGGTCCGCCTCCGCCCCGGCGAGCCGCTCCCCGCCTGGGCCGCCGCGGTTGGCGAGGCTGTCTCGCGCTTCAGCGCCGCCGTCCTCTCCGCCGGACCCGACCGCGCCTGCGCTCCCGCCGCGCCGCTCCGCTTCGAGGCGGTGCTGCTCCCGTTCGTCGCCGTCGCCCGGCGCCGGGTAGGCGCCTCGCCGCACGCGCGCCTGCTGACGGCGCGGGCCCGCGCGCAGCTCGAGCGGGCCCTGCTGCGCCGGCTCGCGGCCGACTGGGGCGACGCTCTGGCGGTGGAGCTCGCCGCGTTCGCGGCGGTGCGGGGGTGGGCAGAGGACGAGGCGGAAGGGGCGTTCGTGGAGCACCTGCGGGGCGGCGGGCTCGCGCGGCTGCTGCTGCGCCTGCCGGTGCTCGCGCGCCTCGCTGGGACGCGGGTGGAGAACTGGGTGGGGTCGACCACGGAGCTGCTGGCGCGCCTCGCGGCCGACCGGCGGATGCTGCGCCGCGCGTTCGGCGGCGGGGCCGCGCTGGGGCGGGTGTGCGCGGTGCGCGCCGGGCTTTCGGACCGGCACCGCGGCGGACGGACGGTGTGCGCGCTGCGCTTCCAGTCGGGGTGCCGCGTGGTGTACAAGCCGCGGCCGCTGGCGGCCGATGCCGCCTGGCAGGCGCTGCTGCGCTGGCTGAACGCCCGCCGCGCCGGCCCGGGCCTGCGCGTGCTGGAGGTGCTGGACCGCGGGGGGTACGGGTGGATGGAGCACGCCGCGGCCGCTCCCTGCCGGGGGCCGCGCCAGGCCGAGCGCTTCCACCGGCGCGCGGGGGCGCTGCTGTGCCTGGCCCACGCGCTGGGCGGCAGCGACCTCCACGCCCAGAACGTGCTGGCGTGCGGCGCCCATCCCGTGCTGGTGGACGTGGAGATGCTGCTGGGCGCGGCCGGCGCCCGTCCCCGCGGCAGCGGAGCGGCGGCGGCGCACGCCGCATCCGTGCTGCACACGGGTCTGCTGCCACGCTGGGTCACCGGCCCCGGCGGAGCCGTGCGGCGACAGGGCGGCCTGCTGCGGATGGACCCGTCGTTCCGTACCGCCCCGGACTCCGGGCGCGCGGTGGGCGGCGCCCCGCCGGGTGGATCTCCCGGGGTGGCTGGGGACGCGCGCGAGACGGAAGATGCGCGCGCAGTGATGGCGGGGTTCACGCGGATGTACCGCGCGCTGCTGCGGCTGCGGCCGGCGCTGCTGGCGCCGGGCGGGCCGCTGGCGGCGTTCGCCGGCGCCGAGGTGCGCGTGCTGCGGCGCGCGACCTGGGTCTACGACGTGCTGCTGCGCCGCGCGCGGCACCCCGCGTACCTGGCCGGCGGCGTGGAGCACGCGGTCGAGCTCGATTCGCTCTGCCGGCCCTGGCTGGCCGGCGCGGCGCCCGCCGGCGGGTGGCGCGCGCTGGCGCAGGAGCACGCCGCCCTCGCCGCCGGCGACGTCCCCATCTTCACCGTGACCGCCGGTGGGGCGGTGGACGAGGCTTCCACGACCGCGCATCGCATCTCCGGGCACCGCCTGCGCACGCTCAACCTCGCCGACCTGCGCGTGCAGCGGCGCCTGATCCGCCTCGCCTTCCAGCGCGAGCGCGGCGACGGGGCTTCGCCTCCCTCGCATCCTTCGGCGTCACCACGAATCCACCGCGCGCACCGGACTCCCGATCGCCCGGCGCCGGTGTGGGCACGCGCGGCGAGCGGGGGGGCGAACGCGGTTCCATCTCCCGTGGACTTTGGGGAAGAAGCGCTCGCGATCGCCGAAGGGCTGCTGCGCACCGCCATCCGCCGGGCGGACGGCGAGGTCACCTGGCTGGGCCCCGGCGCGGGCCGCCGCGCGGCGTTCTCACCGGTGGGCCACGGCTTCGCGCACGGCAGCGCGGGGATCGGGCTGTTCCTGGCTGCGTGCGCCGCGGTGGACGGCGGAACGCGCTGCCGCGACGCGGCGCTGCGTGCCCTGCGGCCGCTCGTACGCGACCTCCGCGGTGGCGCGGCCCCGCGCCTCGCGGCCCAGCTGGGCGTGGGCGGGGCGGCGGGAATGGGCGGCATCGTCTACGCCCTCACCCGCGCCGCCGGGCTGCTGGGCGACTGCACGCTCCTGGCCGCCGCGCACGCAGCCGCGGAGGCCATCGAGTCGATGCGGCCGGGTTCGATCGGGAAGCGTTCGACGGAGACGCGGTCGAGCGGGGCGGGGGAGAGGAGGCTGGACGCGTATTCCGGCATGGCCGGCGCGGTGCTGGGGCTCCTGGCGCTGCACCGGGCGACCCGCTCGGCGCAGGCGCTGGAAGGCGCGGTCGGATGCGGGCAGAGTCTCAGCCGCAGTCTGGCGAGCCCGGCCGGAGCCCGCCTTGGGCGCGGTCTCGCGCACGGCCTGCCGGGGATCGCCCACGCACTCTCGCAACTCCACCAGGCCACGGGTGACGAGGACATCCGCGCCGCCGCCGAGCGGGCGTTCGCCGCGCCGGAGCCGCCTGCACGCCGCGGCGCGGGGTCGCCCACGGCGTGGTGCAGCGGAGCGGCCGGCGTGGGGCTGGCGCGCGCGGCGGCGCTCGGCCTGATGCGCGATGGAGCGCACGCATCCGCGCTGGACGGGGCGCTGGCCGTGGTGGAGGCGGCGCCGCTGCAGCCGCTGGATCACCCCTGCTGCGGCAGCCTGGGGCCGGTGGAGCTGATGCTGGTGGCTGCGGATCGCCTGCGCCGGCCGGAGCTGGCGGCGGCCGCGGTGGAGCGCGGCACCCGCGTGGTGCGCCGTGCCCGCGCGCGGCGCACGTACGCGATGGGGATCGAGGACCGCTACACGCCCGGCTTCCTCCAGGGCGCCGCCGGGGTGGGATACCAGTTGCTGCGGCTGGCCGATCCGCGCCTGCCCTGCGCGCTGCTGTGGGAATGAGCCCGCCGCCGCTCGCCCGCCCGCTGGAGCGGCTGTCGCTGGCCGGCACGCTCGGCGTCGTGGCGCCGCACGTGCCCGCCGCGCTGGTGCCCGCCACCGAGTGGGCGCGCCTCGGCCGGGCGGCCGCCGCCCTTCCCGCCGCGCTCACCCGCGCCGCCTACCTCGAGTGCCGCCTCGCGGAGGGCCCCGCGCCGGTGGACCTGATCGTTCGCGTGGAGCGCGACGGCGCGGCGCTGCTGGCGGGCATGAACCCCGCCGCACGCCTCTCGCCCCGGCTACGCGGCGACCCGGCGTGGCGCGCGGTGGCGGCCCTGTGCGCCGGGTGGCTGGCCGGCGGCTCGCCCGCCGACCGCCTGGTGAGCCACCTCTGGCTGGAGTTCGATCTGGCGCCGGACGAGCCGGGCTCCATCCCCAGGCCCTCGGTTTTCGCGGGGCTCACCGCCGATGCGGCGGCAGGGCTGGCCGATGAAGACGCGGCTGCGCTGCTGGACTGGCTGGGCGGGACGGTCTCCGGCGGGCTGGGCGCGGAGACCCGTAGCGCGGCGCTGGCCTTGCTCGCCCGCGGAACGCCCGCCCTGCGCGTGCCCTACGTGGGCGTGATGGCCGCGCGCGAGGTGCCGGCGGTGCGCGTGTACTACCGCGGCCCGGGCACGGCGCAGGTCGCTTCGACGCTGGCCGCGGCGGGTTGGCCCGGCCCCGCGGAAGTGCTGGCCGGGGCGATGGGCGACCTGGCGCGCGTTCCCGGCGCTCCGCCGGTGGGGATGATGCACGTGGACGTGGCGGGCGAGCCGCTTCCCCGCGCCGGGGTGGAGTTCCTGCTGAGCCGCCAGCCGCAGCTGCACGGCCGCCTGGCCGAGCGCGCGTTCGTGGACCAGCTGGTGGAGATGGGCCTGTGCGCGCCGGCGCGGCGTGACGGGCTGCTGGCATGGCCGGGTGCCCGCCGCTGCACGCTCCCGCACGAGCTGTGGGAGAGCGTGATGGTGCGCCGCGTCAACTGCGTGAAGCTGGTGAGCGGCCCCGGCGGGCTCGAAGCCAAGGGCTACCTGCTCGCCTTCCAGCTCCCCGCGCCCGCGCCGCGCCGCCCATCCCTGCCGTGACCCGCTGCGCTCCCGCCGATCCGCGGACCCGGGTCGGATGAGCGTCCCCAGGGGACCCCGCGGGCGTTCGTTCGAGAGGGCCGGATCCTGAAACTGAACGGTGCGTCAACAGGCGTACCGGTGCTCGTGCGCGCCCCAGCTCTATCCGGTAGAGCCGGGGCTCTTCCGGCGCGTGGTCGCAGGATGTCAAGTGCTTGCTGAGAAAGAGGTTGGGTGGGCGCGGCGAAGGGCACGCCCGTTGCGCGCGAATGGCAGGAGTGCTCGCACTCAACCCGCACACCCAGGACCATCATGCCCGCGCCGATCCGCAGGGGCGACCGAGTTCTCCACGAGGTGGCCGTCCGCGCCTCTACCGACGCCGAGTTCCGCACGCGCCTGCTGCACGACCCCGCGAAGGCGATCTACGACGCGTTCGGCGTCACCATCCCGTCGGGCCACGTGATCCGCTTCATCGAAAAGCCCCGTGACGTGGACACGCTGATCGTCCTCCCCGACCTGCGCCGCCCCGAGGGCGAGCTGGATGACGACGAGCTGGAAGAGGTGGCCGGCGGCACCGGCGGCTGCTACGAGGACACCACGGTCTGGTAGGCCGCGGGGCGCCGGCCGCGCATCGGCGCACGTCGTTCCCGATCACCAGCGTACGTCGGCCCACGCGGAGCATTGCCTCCGCGTGGGCCGTCCGCCGTCCATATACCGATACCGATACCGATCCCAGCAGTTGACCGTGCATTGCCGAGGAAAGATGTCCCTCCGCGAGAGCGTTCCAGCGCGTCCGCGGCCGGGCGGCGGATCCGGCCCGCCGCCTCTGCTTCAGCAGCGGAAACGGATGGAATCAGGTGTTTCCGCGGATGCCGGTGCGGTGTACCGCTTTGTCCCGCCGGCGGTCGGTTGGAGGCCGGGGACGAGTGCGCTGAGGGCGACCGTCCAGACCTTGCATAAAACGCTACGTCATCATAAGTTAGGTAGACTTTTCGCGCGACTCCGATCCCGTCTCGCCGCACCCGCGGCCACAGGGGCGGCCGGCGCCGCGCCGCTGGACGCCGTCCCGACCGGGGCGGCCGCTCTACCTTTTCAAACCCGGCCCGCCCATCTTTACCGCAACGGCCCCGTGCCACGCGGCGAAGCCGCGGGTGCGCGGCGCCGCGCGCCGCCTTTCCGTATGCCGGCCTTCCGCCATTCGCGGCGGGCCTCTCCATCTCACCGGGGCTCCAGCCCCCCCAGAGGCATCTTTCCCTCCATGCGTAAGCTTCTGCTCTGCACCCCCGCCGCGCTGTTCCTGTGGGGCTGCTCCGGCGGCGATTCCACCTCGGCCAAGGTGGCCACCACCGTGACCGTGGCCCCCAGCCCCGTGTCGTTCGACGCCATCGGCGCCACCCAGGTGGTGCACGCCACCGTGCACGACCAGAACGGCGGCGCCATGCCGGGCGTTCCGCTCACCTGGGCCGCGGCCGGGACGGCCGTGACCGTGACCCCGCTGGGCGGCGACAGCGCCACCGTGACCGCGGCCGCCAACGGCAGCGCCTCGGTGACCGCCAGCGGCGGCGGGGTAAGCGGCGCGGGGGCGGCGCAGGTGGCCCAGGTGCCCACGCAGCTCCAGAAGTTCGGCGGCGACACGCAGATCGGCACCGTGAGCGCCACGCTCCCGGGCGTGGTGCGCGTGAAGCTGGTGGACCGCCTGGGCGCGGGCGTGGCGGGCAAGACCGTCAACTTCACCATCAGCGCCGGCGGGGGCACGCTCTCGTCGGCCAGTGCGGTGACCGAGGCCGACGGCACCGCCGGCGTCACCTGGACGCTGGGCGGCACGCTGGGCGCGCAGTCGGTCACCGCCACCTTCACCGGGCCCGCCCCGGCCACGGCGGTGTTCACGGCCACGGCGGTGAACACCGCGCTGGGCGTGGCGTCGCCCGCGCGCGGCGGCGAGCAGGCGGTGATCGTGGGCGCGCCCGTGACCACCGCGCCGGCGATCGTGGTGCGCAACCTGGCGGGCGCCCCCGTGGCGGGGCTGCCGGTGACCTTCGCGGCGGCCGCGGGCAACGGCACCGTCACCGGCGCGACCACCGTGACCGACGCCAACGGGGTGGCGGCGGTGGGCAGCTGGACGCTGGGGAGCGTGGGGCCCAACCGGCTCACCGCCACCGTCAACACGGCCGGGTACAACAACAACCCGGTGGTGTTCACCGACTACGGCTGCCAGGGCGGCGGCGGCACGGGCTACGCGATCACGCTGTGCTTCACCAGCACCATGACCCCCACGCAGCGCGCGGCCTTCGAGACCGCGGCGGCGCGCTGGGCCACCGTGATCACCGGCGACCTGCCCAACGAGCCGATCAGCTTCGAGGCGAACGACTGCAACGCCGACATTCCCAGCATCGACATGAACCTGGACGACCTGGTCATCTTCGCGGCGATCACGCCGATCGACGGGCCGGGGCAGATCCTGGGGCAGGCGGGGCCGTGCTACATCCGTGACGCCGCGCCGAACCTGACGGTGATGGGCGTGATGCAGTTCGACACCGACGACATGGTGAGCCTGGAAGCGCGCGACCTGCTCCAGCCGGTGCTGCTGCACGAGATGGGTCACGTGCTGGGGATCGGCACCCTGTGGGACCTCAAGAACCTGCTGGTCGACCGGTCGCCCACCTCGGGCGCCCCGCTCGACACCTACTTCAACGGCACCAACGGCATCGCGGGCTTCAACTCTATCGGCGGCAACAGCTACACCGGCGGGCAGAAGGTGCCGGTGGAGAACACCGGCGGCGGCGGCACCGTCAACTCGCACTGGCGCGAGTCGGTGCTGCGCAACGAGCTGATGACCGGCTTCGTCAACCTGGGCAGCAACCCGCTCAGCCTGCTCACCGCCCGTTCGCTCACCGACCTGGGCTACGTGGTGAACCCCGCGGTCGCCGATCCGTTCTCGCTGACCCTGGCGCTGCGTGCCACCAGGACCGGCTCCACCGACTCGGTGGACCTGGGCGACGACGTGTACCACGGGCCGCTCTACAAGCTGAGCCGCGGGCGCCGCACCCTGATCCGCGCCCGTTGAGCGGGCGGCGGATGGGGAGCATGGGGAGGACCGGGGCGCCGCGGCTCGCGGCGCTCCTCCTGGCGGCCGCCGCGGCGGGCGCCTGCCGCGCGCAGCCGGCCGTGGCGCCGGCGCCCTGCGCGCCGGTGCGGGGCACGCTGGCCGCCGGGGCCACCGCCGCCGGCCTGGCCGGCGACTACCGGCTTACGCTGGCGGCCACGCAGGGGCCGCGCGCCGGCCGCAGCGTGGCGGGCCGGCTGCGGCTGGCCCCCCAGGACCGCCCGGTGCAGGACGCGGGCGGCGTGCGCTACCCGCTCTACGGCTCGGCGTCGGTCGAGCTCGACAGCGTGGGCGCGGTCGCGCCGGGCGACGTCGCATCCGCCAGCGCGGCGCGGCCCGGGGTGCGGGTACTGGAGTGGCAGCGGGGCGGCGCCCCGCAGCTGATGCTGCGGCTGGGCGCCGAGGCCAACGCGGGCGAGACGGGCCGCATCGAGGGCACGCACCTCTCGCTGTTCGTCGACTCGCTGGCCCCCGCCCGGTTCGCCGGGCACTGGGAGAGCGCGGGAGACGGGCGGCGCGCGGGAGGGCACTTCTGCGCGGAGCGCGTGGCCGCGGGGCAGTGACGCTCGATCGGCCGGTCTGAAGGAAACAAAGCGCGCCCGATCCTGGTGGATCGGGCGCGTTTTTCATCACCGTGAACCGCGGCGGGGGTGCCTGTCGAAATCCGTTCTCGTATCGAACCGGATCCGCATGGACCGTGGTTGATCCAGGCACCGCCGGGTGTCACACAGAGGCACGGAGGCACAGAGAGCTCCCTTCTCCGTGCCTCTGTGTCTCTGTGTGACCATGCTTTCCAGTCGGTGTCAGTCGGCGGCGACCTCGACGTCGGGGCGTTCCTCGACGTCGGGGCGTTCGGGGACGTCCGATCGGCCGGTGAGGACGGGGTCGATCTGGAGGAGGCGCTGGGCCTCGGCGGCGGGGAGCTCCTCCACCTCGCGCAGGCGGCGCTCGATGGCGCGGGTGCGCACGCCGGCCCGCTCCATCTCGTCGCTGGCGGCCTGCAGCTTCTTCTGCACCTTCTCCAGCACCCCGCCGAACTTGCCGAACTCGGTCTTCACCGCGCCCAGCACCTCCCACACCTCGCTGGAGCGCTGCTGGATGGCGAGGGTGCGGAACCCCATCTGCAGGCTGTTGAGGATTGCCCACAGGGTGATGGGCCCGGCCACCACCACCCGGCACTCGCGCTGGATGGCCTCCACCAGCCCGGCACGGCGCACCACCTCGGCGTAGAGGCCCTCGGTGGGGAGGAACATGATGGCGAAGTCGGTGGTCTGCGGCGGGTTCAGGTACTTCTGGCAGATCTCCCTGGCGCTCGCGCGGATGCGCTGCTCCAGCTGCCGCACGGCGGCCTCCATCCCGGCCAGGTCGCCCGCGTCCTGCGCGTCCACCAGCCGCTGGTAGTCTTCCACCGGGAACTTGGCGTCGATGGGCAGCCACACGGGGCCCAGGTCGTGTCCGGGGAGCTTGATGGCGTACTCCACGCGGCCGCCGTGGTGCTCGTTGGTCACCACGTTGGCGGCGTACTGGTCGTCGGCCAGCACCTGCTCCAGCAGGCGGCCCAGCTGCACCTCGCCCCAGGTGCCGCGGATCTTCACGTTCTGCAGCACCTTCTTCAGGTCGCCCACGCCGCTGGCCAGCGTCTGCATCTCGCCCAGCCCGCGGTGCACCTGCTCCAGCCGCTCGCTCACGATGCGGAAGCTGTCGCCCAGGCGCTGCTCCAGCACCCCCTGGAGCTTCTCGTCCACCGTCTGGCGCACCTGCTCCAGCTTGGCCGTGTTGTCGGCGCGGATCTGGTCAAGCCTCCCTTCCACCGCCAGCCGCAGCCGGTCGAGGTGCTCGCCGTTGGACGAGCCCAGCGCGCCGATCTGGGCCGAGAACGCCTCGATCTCGCGCTGCTGCGCGGCCGACATCTCGCCCATGGTGCGCACGACCGAATCGCTGACGCGGGTGAGGGTGGCGCCCACCTCCTCGCGCAGCTGCTGCGCCCCGCTCCGGGACGACTCGGTCATCTGCTGCAGCGCGTCCATCACCTGCGCCAGCTGCTCCTGCTGCTTGTTGGACAGGACGCCCAGGTGCTGGAAGACGCGGTCGTCGATTCCCTTGATCGAGCCGCCGACCTCGGCCCGCAGCTGGAGCCCGGCGCTGCCCGCTTCCTCGCGCGAGCGGGCGATCTCCTCGCGCACGGCCCGCTCGGCGCGCTCCTGCCCCTCGTTCACCAGCGCGAGCCGCGCCTCGATCTGCCGTGCGCTCGCCGGCGCCTGGCGCCGGAGGAGAGCGAGGAGCAGCGCGACGCAGGCGAGGAGGAGAGCGACGATGGCGCCCAGGAGAAGCTGCGTGGTCATCGGGATCGGCAGATAGGGGGAGACGCTGGGCCTGGCTGGGGAAGCCGGCGTCGAGACGCCGGATTCGATCTCGGGAAGCGGGCGAGGGAGATTCGCGGCGAAAAGCTAACGGCGAGCTGCCATGCGGTCAAAATCTGTGCGGGCCCAAACCCCGGCGATCTCCCATCGCGCGCATGGGGTTTGGCGACCCCGAAACGGCGGATTCCCCTCCGCCGCTCCATCTCCATATCTAAATAGCACCTTCCCAACGATTTACGGCGGCACGCGTCCTGCAAATGTTCCGCGGCTCGCATCCGGAGGTTTTTCGGAGAGCCCAAGCAGGAGCGTGACCATGTTCTCAGTCTACGGCGGCGGCGGGACCGGCCCGGAACGACGCAGGCACCAGTGGAGCAAGAACACCATCGCGCTTTCCGTCCTGGCGCACGCGGCGGCCATCGGCGGCATCGCGATGTCGGCCCGGTACGCCGAGGCGAAGTCGGTGGACGAAGTGGTGATCGCCGAGTGGAAGCTGGAAGAGAAGCCTGCCCCCAAGCCGCCCCCGCCGCCGCCTCCTCCGCCGGTGGAGCAGCCGCCCGAGCCCAAGGAGCCGCCCAGGGTGGAGCTGGCCAAGGAGCCCGAGCCTCCGCGCGCCCGGCCGCGGCCGCCCGCCCCGGTGAAGGGCGACTTCGTGACGCCGCGTCCCCCCGAGCACCCGCCGGTGGGGGTGCCCGCGCCCGACATGAACGCGCGGCCGATCACGCAGGTGGACGTGAGCGGCATCGGCAAGGAGGGTGACGTGGTGGGGGCCGTGGACGCCAGCGACACGCGCGCGCCCACCGGCAACACCGAGCCCACGCCGCCCACGCCCAACCCCGAGCCGGCCGCCGAGCCCACGCCCGAGCCGCCGAGCGACGAGCCGATGGCCGAGAGCGAGGTGGACGTGCGCCCCTCGCTGCGCAACGCCGACGACGTGCAGCGCGCGCTGGAGCGCGTCTATCCGCCGTCGCTGCGCGACGCGGGCGTGACCGGCGAGACCGTGCTCCAGTTCGTCATCAACGAGAACGGGCGCGTGGACCCCGAGTCGGTGGAGATCGTGTCGTCGTCGAACGACGAGTTCGCCGCCGCCGCGCGCCGCATCATCGGCTCGATGCGGTTCAGCCCCGCCAAGTCGCGCGGACACACCGTGCGGGTGACCACCACGCTCCCCGTGAGCTGGACCATCAGCCGCTGATCGGCGGTGCCGGGATCCAACCCCGAGCGGCCGTCCGGAACCCCGGGCGGCCGCTCGGCTCGTTATCGTCCTCCCCGTTGCCGTTGCCGTTGCCGTTGCCGTCGCCTCCCCCAGTCGGTCTTGGGGAGGCCGAAGAATCGTGGACAGCCGTATCGTCCACGATTCTTCGGGTGGGGCCCCCGCGGCGGCCTTCCGCCATCTCTGCAGCCGCCGGTGAGAACGAAGCGGATCGACGCATCGCGATCCGCCGAAGCTCTGCCCCCCGATTGCGCCGCGGCACCCTGCACGGCAGCTTTGCGCCCGTTCGCAGGTCGCCAACCCTTCGTCCCGCCCAATCCATGAGCTCGTACCAGGCACCGCTCGACCGGCTGATGAAGCTGGGCGCGGAGCCCGCCCGCCGTCGCCAGTGGCCCGACTACCGCCACCTGGGCCTCACCGACCGCCACGTGTCGGCGCTGATCGGCATCGCCACCGACCCCGCGCTGCACGCCGCGGGCGAGAAGGACCGCGCCGCGTGGGCGCCGGTCCACGCGTGGCGCGCGCTGGCGCAGCTGGGCGCCACGCAGGCCGTGGCGCCGCTGCTGGCGCTGCTGGGGCGCGAGACGGAGAGCGCGTGGGTGCACGACGAGGTGCCCGCCGTGCTGGGGATGATCGGCCCCGCGGCGCTCACCGGTGCAACCCTGCTCCTCTTCGACGAGGACAGGGGCGAGCCGCTGCGCGTGGCCGCGGCGCGCGTGATCGCCGACGTGGCGCACGAACATCCCGAGCGGCGCGACGAGGCCGTGGCCGTGCTGGCGAAGCAGCTCGAAGACTGGGCGCACCAGGGCCCCACCCTCAACGCCTTCCTGGTCGGCTACCTGGCCGAGCTGGACGCGGGCGATGCGGCGCCGGCGATGGAGGCGGCGTTCGCGGCGGGCGCGGTGGACCTGAGCGTGAACGGCGACTGGGAAGACGTGCGGATCGCGATGGGGCTGCTGGACGAGCGCATCACCCCGCCCACGCAGTGGAGCCCGCTCGACCTGGACGGCGACGAGCCGCCGCCCTCCGGCCGCGTGGACCGCAGCGGCACCAACGCCGGCGCCCGGGCCCGCCAGCGGCGCAAGGCCCAGAAGCAGTCGCGCAAGCGGAACCGGCGCAAGTAGCGGCCGATCGGCGGGCGACGCGACATTGCCCTACGGTCGGCCGCGGGGGCCGGTTCAGCGCGCCGAGGGCGTGGCGGCCCGGCGCGGCACGGAGTTCCGCATCGCGGGCACGGTACGCAGGTAGCGGTAGATGGCGCGCAGGTCGTCGTCGGTCATGCGGCGGTACTCGCGCCAGGGCATGAACGCGTGCAGCGTGTCGCCGCGCGGGTTCACCCCCGTGCGGATGGTGCGCAGGAAGTCGTCCTCGCTCCACCGGCCGATCCCCGTCTCGGCGTCGGGCGTGAGGTTGGACGGGTTGGCGGGGAAGGCGGACGGCGGGGACGCGTCGCCCGCGTACAGACGGTGGCGGTCGGGCGCCTGCTGCAGCCCTCCGCGCGGCGTGTGGCAGTCGGCGCAGAGGCCGGGGCCGTCGGCCAGGTAGCGCCCGTACTGCGCCGTGGGCCCGCGCGGCGGGGCGGCGGCCGTCTGCGTCTGCACCGGGTGGAGGAAGAGCACCTTCGCCATCCGGAAGATCAGGTTGGGACGGCTCGCCACCGGGTTGCTCACCGGCGGCAGGCTCTTGAGATAGGTGGCCACGGCCAGCGCGTCGGCGTCGCTCATCCCCGAAAGCCACTCGTAGGGCATCACGGGCGCCAGCAGGTGCCCCTCGCGGTCGTTGCCGTTGCGGATGGCGCGAACGATCTCGGCCTCGCTCCAGCTCCCCAGTCCCGTTGCCGCGTCGGGCGTGAGGTTGGACGCCCGCACGGTGCCCAGCCGCCAGTTGCTGAACGCCATCCCCCCGGAGAGCGGGCCGTCCACGTCGCGGCGCGGGTCGGCCGCGTGGCAGTGCCCGCACGCCGACACGTTGCGCACCACGTACTCGCCCCGCGCCACCAGCGCCGCGTGGTCCGCCCCCGCGACGGGCGCCAGGTTGGGCAGCGGCTCGTGCCCCCCGCCACACGCGGAGACGGCAGTCGCCAGCGCGATCAGCCCCGCGGATGCCGCCGCTCGCACCGGGGCGGCGGTTCGGAGTCGAAAGGATTGGTGGTCGTGCACGTGCGCCTCCCGTCCAGGGGTTCGCCTCGCCCGCATACAACGGTAAGTGGGCGGCAAAGCACGCGCCTGTATGCATAGGGCGTCTGCACGAACGTGGATCGGGACCCCGGCCGTCGCCCTAACGATGTTGGGCGGACAGCGGCTGATCTCAATCCTGATCTGGATTCGACGACAATACACGCAGGAGACTGGCCGCGCGGAGGTCGATCCACTGCTGCCCGTCAACGCCAATTGAGGCTTCGATGCCGGCGTGCGTCTGCGACACACTGCCGCGCGGGCGTGTCGCGGAGCGCGACGCCATGCAACCGTGCTCGCAGGCGCTGCACGTCCCCGGCGCACGGGGATTGCAGGCAGCGACCCTCGCCCGCGAACGGCAGCTTCACGGCTGCCGTTCCTCGTTTCTGAGCACGGCGGGAACGACCCCCGAAAAGGAAGACGACGGATGGCGGCGAAGACGACGGACGCGGCTGCGGCGGGAACGCTGAGCCTGGGTGGCGACATGCCGGTGAACCGCATGGGCTTCGGCGCCATGCGCATCACGGGGAAGGGGATCTGGGGCCCGCCCGATGACCGCGACGAGGCCCTGCGGGTGCTGCGGCGCGCGCTCCGGCTGGGTGTGAACCTGATCGACACGGCCGACTCGTACGGCCCCTACGTGAGCGAGGAGCTGATCGCCGAGGCGCTGCATCCCTACCCGGAAGGGCTGGTGATCGCCACCAAGGCCGGCCTGGAGCGCCCCGGCCCCGACCAGTGGGAGCCCAACGGCCGCCCCGAGCACATCCGCCGCGCGCTGGACGGCAGCCTGCGCCGGCTCAAGGTGGAGCGCGTGGACCTGTACCAGCTCCACCGCATCGACCCCGCCGTCCCCGCCGACGAGCAGTTCGGGATCATGGCCGAGCTGCAGCAGCAGGGGAAGTTCCGCCACTTCGGCCTGTCGGAGGTGGGGGTGGAGGAGATCCAGGCCGCGCAGAAAGTGCTGCCCGTGGTCTCCGTTCAGAACCGCTACAACCTGCAGGACCGCACGCAGTGGGAGTCGGTGGTCGACTACTGCGACGCCGAGGGGATCGCCTTCATCCCCTGGTTCCCGCTGGCCGCGGGGCCGCTGGCCAAGGAAGGCGGCCCGGTCGACCGCATCGCGAAGCAGCTGGGCGCCACGCCGGGGCAGGTGGCGCTGGCCTGGCTGCTGCGCCGCACGCCGGTGATGCTCCCCATCCCCGGCACGTCGAAGGTGGCGCACCTGGAGGAGAACGTGGCCGGCGCCGGCGTCCAGCTCGACGACGACGCCATGCGCGAGCTGGACGAAGCCTCGCGCGCCCTCCAGGCCGACGCCTGACCCGAGGACCACGCGCCGGCGTCCTGTCGATAATCGCGGCGGACGGCGTCCACGGACGCGTCCGCGGGCGGATCCGGCGGCGGGGCCGGGGCGACACGCACTTGCAGCACACCGGCCGGAGCGGCACACTGTCGCTCCGGCCATTTCACATCCCAGGGAGAACCATGAAGCGAACCCTTCCGTTCGCGGCACCCGCCGTCGCGCTCGTGCTCGCCGCCATGCCTGCCCGCGCGCAGCAGACCTCCGCCCCCGCGCAGCCCGCCCCAGCGCCCGCGCCGGCGTGGGCCAGCAGCGACCCCGTCCTGCAGCGCATCTGGGACGAGGGGATGAACCGCTCGCAGACCCAGCCGCTGGCGCAGAGCCTGATGGATTCCATCGGCCCGCGGCTCACCGGGTCGCCCAACATCCAGGCGGCGTACCAGTGGGCGCTGGGGCGCTACGCGGGGTGGGGGATCACGGCCAGGACGCAGCAGTACGGCACCTGGCGCGGCTGGGCGCGCGGCTACACCCACGTGGACCTGGTGAGCCCGCGCGTGCGCACGCTGGAAGGAACGATGCTCGCCTGGAGCCCGGGCACCGACGGCCCCGTCACCGGCCCGGTCGTCATCCTCCCCGACCTGGCCGACTCGGCGGCGTTCCACGCCTGGCTCCCCACCGCGCGCGGCAAGTACGTGCTCACCTCGTTCCCGCAGCCCAGCTGCCGCGCCGACGAGGCCTACTCCCGCTTCGCGCTTCCCGAGACGTTCGAGCGGATGAAGGCCGAGCGCACGGCGGGCACCGAGGCGTGGACGGCGCGCATCCGCAAGACCGGCTACGACACCCGCACCCTGCCGCGCGCGCTGGAAGACGCCGGCGCGCTGGGCGTGGTGGCCAACCTGTGGTCGCAGGGGTGGGGGGTGGACAAGATCTTCAACGCGCGGACGCTGCGCGTGCCCACCATCGACCTGAGCTGCGAGGACTACGGGCTGGTGTACCGCCTGGCCCAGAACGGCCAGGGCCCGCAGCTGCGCCTCGACGCGCAGGCACAGTTCCCCGGCGACCTGCCGGCCGCCAACGTGATCGCCGAGATGCGCGGCACCCGCACGCCGGGCGAGTACGTGATGCTCTCCGCCCACTTCGACAGCTGGGACGCGGGCTCGGGCGCCACCGACAACGGCACCGGCACCGTGGTGATGATGGAGGCCATGCGCATCCTCCACGCCGCCTATCCCCGCCCGCGGCGCACCATCCTGGCCGGGCACTGGACGGGCGAGGAGCAGGGGCTCAACGGCTCGCGGGCGTTCGTGGAAGACAACCCGCAGATCGTGCAGAACCTCCAGGCGCTGTTCAACCAGGACAACGGCACGGGACGCATCGCCAACTTCTCGTACCAGGGCTTCACGGGGGTGGCGCCCATCATCCGCGACTGGTTCGCGAAGCTGCCGCCGGTGCTGGTGGACAGCATCCACGTGGCCGACCCGGGCACGCCCTCGGGTGGCGGGAGCGACAATGCCAGCTTCGTGTGCGCGGGCGCGCCGGCGTTCGGCCTGGGCTCGCTCAGCTGGGACTACGGCACCTATACCTGGCACACCAACCGCGACACCTACGACAAGGTGGTGTTCGACGAGGTGCGCCGGAACGCCACGCTCACGGCCATGCTGGTGTACCTCGCGTCGGAAGACCCGCGGCGCCTCCCGCGCGAGCGCATCACCACCTTCCCGGTGGACCAGCGCACGGGCCAGCCGGGTTCGTGGCCGCAGTGCCAGTCGCCGGCCCGCAACACGGCGCAGAGCACGCGCTGACATCTTCGTCGGGAGGCGCTGATCTCTGTCGGGAGGAGGGAGGTGGAACGGCGGGCTTGGGCGTGTCCCTCCGCTGCGCTCCGGGCCGGGCTGCGCGCGCGGTAGGGCACGATACGACCGTGCCCAACCGCGCCGGGCCCACGGCGGCCCGCCCGTTCATCTCCTCGTGAAGGGGGATGGTGTGGGCGGGCCGCCGCGTTCCCGGCCCTCCGGGCGCGCATCCCTCACGCAACCCTGTGCGCCCGCGGCACTTCCGCCACCGCGGCCGTGGTGGCGATGTGACCGCCGGTTGAAACCGGCGGCTGAACCATCGGGAAGTCCGCCTCCGCGGACTGCTCGCCACGGTCATCGATGCGCGTGAGTGGACGCCACGCCGCCGTTGCGGTTCCCCCCCCCGGAGCGCGGGGAGGGCCGGGGGAGGGGGCCGCCGCGGCATTCGCCACCCTCCGAAATTGCGCGCGATCATCGCCAGAACGATGCGAGGGCGAGGAGATCATCATCTCCCCGCCCTCGTCGTATTCCGTCGATGTCCACGGCCGCCCGATCAACCCAGGTGAACTGACCGAGCCACGTCCGATCCGTCGCCGCTTACGGCGTCGTCTCCTCGCTCGGGGCCGCGCCGGCGCTGTCGCTCGCCGTGGTGTCGCGCTGCTGGAACGACTGGATCAGCGAGTCCACGTTGGCCTCCTGCACGGCCCTGGCGCTGTCGACCTTGGCCGGCGGCGGGCCCACGGCGCGCAGGGTGATCAGCGCCACCTCGGGCGCGTGGCCGAAGCGCACGGGCACGAAGCTGTAGCCCAGCCCGCAGGTGGCGAACAGCGTGCTCCCCCGCACCCGCCAGATGCGCGTGCTCCCGGGGTTGCTGGTGCCGGGGAGCACCTGGGTGTTGAACCAGGCCAGCCGCGGCGTCATGGGCACCTCCACGTTGCCGCAGAAGGTGTGGCCCGACAGGATCACCGGGTAGCGCCCGGTAGGCACCGTCACCGCCGTCACCGGCATGTGCGCCAGCATCACCATGGTGCTGGGCCCCTCGCCCGCGCCGTAGAAGGCGTCGGCCTTGCGCCAGTCGGCCCGGCGCGCCAGGAACGGCTCCACCCCGCCGATGTACGCCGTGTCGCCGCCGCGCGAGAACGCCGCCTTGCTGTTGCGCAGCACCGACACGCCGCTGCGCAGCAGCGCCTCCACCGTCTTGATCCGCGCGCTGTCGGGGTTGCCCTGCGTGTCCTCGGTCTCGTCGGCGGTGCCCAGCACGGCAAGCACCCGGCGCCCCCGGAGCGGCGCCAGCACGCGGTCGATGGCCGCGTAGTCGTCGCCGCGCGCCACGTAGTCGCCCAGCAGCACGATCAGCTCGGCGCCGCTGGAGGCGGCCTTCTGCGCTGCGGCCAGCGCCACCTTCTCGTTGTCGGGCCACAGCCCCAGCTGGAAGTCGCTGAGCGCGGCGATCTTCAGCCCGCTCCACCCGGGGGGCAGGTCGGGCACCTCGATCTCCACCGGCGTCAGCACCACGTTCTGCGCCGCCGACACCCCGTACACGTCGGCCGGGTTGGGGCCGGTGCTGTCTTCGGGCAGGCCGCCGTTGTCGGCGCGGCTTCCGCCGCGGCCGCATGCCGCGGCCACCAGCGCCAGCAGGGCGGCGCCGAGCAGCCGCCGCGGAAAGCTCCGCATCCTCGTCAAGTTCGTGTCCGTCAGGGTCCGTGAAGGCGCGCCGCGCGCCGGCGGGCGCCCACATGGGCGCAACAGCGGTGCCACGCGCCCATCTCGCCCCGGTCCCGCCGTCGAAACGACCGCTCCGGCAGAGGATTCGGCCCCGTAAGCGCTCCCATTCCCAGGTGGATCCAGAGGTGCGGCGTGGATTCTCCCGGGGTCACGCGCTGAGGGGAAGGGCGTCCACGCGCTTGGGGCTGGCGGTGTAGCGGATCTGGTCGGGGTTGAGCCGGAACCAGCGGCTCACCAGCAGGATCTCGTCCACCTGGTGGCGCGTGACCACGCCCGTGGGCTCGGGCCGGCCGAAGTGCTCGTCGCACAGCCGCTCCAGGCGGCGCCGCTCGGCCGCGCCGCGGGGGTGGGGCACCACCGCGCGCACGGTGCCGCGGCGCACCAGGTACACGCGGTCGTCGCCGTCCTCGCCCGGCACCCGGTAGAGGAAGGTGAGCGAGTCGAGCGCGTCGCGCAGCTCGGCGAACTCGTCGCGCAGCGCCTCGAGGCGGCGCAGCCGGTCGCGCAGCGTGGCCGCCAGCTCGAACTGCATGCGGTCGGCGGCGGCCTGCATCCGCTCGTTCAGCCGCCGCAGCGGCTCGTCGGCCTCGCCGTTCAGGAAGGCGCGCGCCGTCTCCACCCGCCCGCGGTACTGCTCCTGGGTGCACCCGCCGGCGCAGGGCCCCAGGCACAGCCGCAGCTCCATGCGGTGGCAGCGCGGCGTGGGCTCGAACGAGAACAGGTCGCTCTGGTCGGCGAAGCGCAGCGGCGTGTTCACCGGGCAGTCGCGCAGGCCGAGGGCATCGTTCAGCTCGCGCACCGCGTCCACCACCCGCTTGCCCCCGCGGAACGGGCCGTAGTACCCCGCCGCGTCGTCGCTCACCGTCTGCACCACGTACAGCCGCGGCGCCGCGCCCGGGGTGATCTTCAGGAACGACCAGCGCCCGTCGCGCTTGTGCTGCACGTTGAGCCGCGGGCGGAAGCGCTTGATCAGCTCCAGCTCGCGCAGCAGCGCCGCGAACTCGCTGGGCTGGTACTCCCACTCCAGCCCGCTGGCCTCGTTGATGATGCGGTGCCCCTTGTCGCCCCGCTTGGCGCGGAAGTACGACAGCAGCCGCGTGCGCAGCGACTTCGACTTCCCCACGTACATGATCTCGCCGTGCCGGCCCAGCATGCGGTAGATGCCGGGGCGGTTGCGCGCGTCGCCGACGGCGTCGCGCAGGGGGTGCGGGGGCTTGCGTGCCACGTGGGGCAAGCGTGCTGCGGAGGTGAACAGAAACCGAACAGCTGCAAACTAGCTTGTGACCCCGAACGACGGAAGAGCTCGATGACAGGAACGTGTCGGGGTATACCCGGTCGCGCCGTCAACTTGTGTATTTATGTCTGATACGGGGTGTTGAAGTCGAGAAAATGGCGCATGTCCATTCGTCATTCTCAAGAAAAATAAACGAAGAACCAACAACAGCGCAAAAATTAAGGTTCATCGGCCAGCGGGATGCCGCGTCGCAATAAGAACGAAATCAGACGGTCCAAGCGTCGCGCGGCGGATTCGGAGCGATTAAGATTCAAGTACGAGCATTCGCTCCCTCGTTCCCCGTCCCCCCGAGAGGTACCATGAAGACGCTCCGTCTAGTCCTGGCGGCTGCCGCGCTCTCCGTTGCGCTGGGCGCGTGCAGCGGCGGCAGCCCCACCGCGCCCGCGAGCCGCCCAGCGCGCCGCGCGGCCGACGCCGCGCCGAACGACACCACCCCGAAGACCACCAGCACGCCGCCTTCCACCCTCCCCACCGACCCGCCCCCGCAGCCGGACCCTCGCCAGATCATCGGTTCGGGGGCGTGAGGCGAACGCCACACAGGCGGCGGTCGGGATGGACGCACGAAAATACGCCGGGCGCGGAGTTCCGCGCCCGGCGTAAAGCTGGTCGGGTCGTGCTCGCGTCAGTCGGAGAGCGAGTGGACCAGGTCTTCCGCCAGGGCATCGGCGCTCTCGCGCCATTCCTCCCGCCCAGGCACGGCCTGCTGCTCCGCCCGCTGATGCCGCCGCGCGGCGTCCACCAGCGCTTCGGCGGTCAGGCGCGTCTTGGAGTCGCCTCGCCTGGTGGCGCCCTCCAGAGCGCGCTGCGCCGCGTCTTCCGCGCGGTCCCAGGCGCCCAGGCTCAGCGCTCCGTGCGCAAGGTCGAGCCAAGCACGCGCGGCGGTGTCGAGGCCCGGGCTCGCCGAGATCATCTCGGTGGCGTCGCTCCACGCAGCCTGGAATGCCCCCCGGTCGCCCGAGGCGCCGGCGGCACGCCCGATGTCACCGAAAACACCCAGGCGGAACCCGGGCTCCTCGGCATGCCGCACGAGCGACTTGAGGACGGGGAGCGCGCGGTCGCCAGACCCCTGGGTGATCCAGAAGTAAGCGATGTCGTGCGCCAGCGCCGGCAGCGAGGCGTGATGCGGCCCGTAGGCCTCGAAGGCGCCGCGGGCCATCTCGTGCGCCTCGGCGGCGTCACCCACCTCCACGGCGATGCCGAAGAGGTCGTGCCGCGCCATCGCCTCGATCTCGTGCAGCGAGTTGCGCCCGGCGGCCCGCAGCGCCCGCTCGTAGAAGCGGCGCGCGACCGGGAAGTTGCCGCGCCCCACGTACAAGTTGCCCAGCCCGCAGAACGCCAGCGCGTAGGTGGGCCAGTCGCCTGCCTGGCGCGCCAGCGCGATGGTGCGGCGGTACCAGGTCTCGGCGCGGGCGTGCTCGGCGCGGCGGCGCGCCAGGCGGCCCACGTTGTAGGCGCACGACGGGTCGGCCGGGGTGACCACGGCGGCCGCCTGCGCGAACGAGAGCGCCGCCGCCAGCAGCGCGCGCGCCTCGGCCCACTGCGACAGCTGCCGGCAGGCCAGCGCCACGTTCTCCTCGCGCGCCGTCTCGGGCTGGCCCACCATCCCGGCCAGCACCTTCAGCGGCTCCTCGACCTCCACGGGCGCGCCGGCCGCCAGGGTGGCGGCCATGCGCGCGGTGTCTGACGCTGGCGCGAACAGAGCTGCGCGCTGCGCCAGGTCGGCACGCCCCCAGAGCATGGCGTCGCGCAGCGACTGCCACAGCACCAGCCCCAGCTCGCCCGGCACCTCTTCGAGCACGCTCAGGCCCTCGAAGGCGTCGGTGTCGCCGTGGGTCAGCGCCGGCGGCACGCGCCAGCGGCGTAAGGTCTTGCGGGGCGGTGCCTTGAACTTGCGTTGTCTCATGATAGGGCAGGTAGGGAGCGTGAGGAGAGGGAGGAAACGTGCGCTCGCGGTTGGCTCCGGTGCAAAGATAATGCAGCACAACCGAAAACCGCCAGAGTTCTATCGCCCTGAAATGGGACGGCGATCAGCGTTGGCAGTGTGGACAGAAGAAGGTCGAGCGCCCTCCCTGCACGATTCGGTTGATCCCACGGTGGCACCTTAGGCACGGCTCTCCCTCGCGATCGTAGACACGCAGGCGGCGGACGAACTCGCCGGGCTCGCCCTCGGCGTCGCGGTAGTCGAGGAGGGTGGTGCCGCGGAACTCGATCGCCTCGGCCAGCACGTCGCGCACGCCCTCGCGGATGCGCTTCGCCTGCGGCCGGGTGAGCTCGTCGGCGGGGGTGCGCGGGTTCACCCGGGCGCGGAACAGCGCCTCGCTGGCGTAGATGTTTCCCACGCCCACCACGCGCTTCTGGTCCATCAGCCACACCTTGACGGCCACGCGCGACTTGCGGGTGGCATCGTACAGCCACTTCGCCGTGAACCGGTCGGAGAGCGGCTCCACGCCCAGCTTCCCCTCCCACGCGGCCCACGCCTCGGGCGTCATCCGCCACAGCCGGCCGAAGCGGCGCACGTCGTGGTACAGCATCTCCCTCCCGTCGCCCAGGTGGAAGCGGACGCCCGGGTGGGTGGGCTCGGGGTCGCCCTCCTTGACCACGAACAGGCGCCCCGTCATCCCCAGGTTCACCAGCAGGTACTCGCCGCCGGTGTCCATCACGATGTTCTTCGCGCGCCGCGTGATGCTCTCGACCCGGCGCCCCTCTAGCGCCCGGGCGAACGACGCCCCGCTCTCGCCGTCGATCAGGTCGGGCTTGAGCACGCTCACGGAGCGGATGGTGGCGCCGGGAAGGGTGCCCGCCAGCCCGCGGACGATGGTCTCGACTTCGGGAAGCTCAGGCATGCGGCGCCTCCGTGCGCTGGGTCTCGCGCCAGCCGATGTCGCGGCGCAGGTAGCAGCCGGCGAAGTGGATGCGCTCGGCCGCGGCGCGGCTGCGGGCCGCGGCTTCGGCCACCGTGGGGGCCAGGCCGGTCACGGCCAGCACGCGGCCGCCGGTGCTCACCAGCCCCTCGTGGGCCGCGCGCTTGTCGCGGCGGGTGCCGGCGTGGAAGACGATCACGTCGCCCGCCGCCTCGAGGTCGGCGGGGATGTCGATGGGGACGCCGGCCTTGTAGTCGCCGGGGTAGCCCGCGCTGGCCAGGACGGTGGTCGCCGCGGCGCCCGGCTCCCACTCCAGAGTCAGCCCCGCGATGCTGCCGCCGCGCGCGATCTCGTGCAGCGGCCCCAGCAGCGGCGAGCGCAGCAGGGGGAGGACGACCTGCGTCTCGGGGTCGCCGAAGCGGCAGTTGAACTCCACCACGCGCGGGCCGCTTTCCGTGAGCATCAGCCCCGCGTAGAGGAGCCCGCGGAAGGGGCGGCCCTCCTTCGCCATCGCCGCCACGGTCGGCTCCAGGATCTCGGTCTGCACCCGCGCCATCAGCTCCGGCGTGGCGACCGAGACCGGCGCGTAGGCACCCATCCCGCCGGTGTTGGGCCCCGTCTCGCCCTCGCCGATGCGCTTGTGGTCCTGCGCGGGGAGCATGGCGACCACGTTGGTGCCGTCGGTCAGCGCGAAGACGGAGAGCTCCTCGCCGCTCATCCGCTCCTCGATCACCACCTGGCTCCCCGCCGTGCCGAAGGCGGTGCCCGACAGCATCTCGCGCACCGCCTCCAGCGCCTCGTGCCCATCGTTGGCCACCACCACGCCCTTGCCCGCCGCCAGCCCCGACGCCTTCACCACCAGCTTGGTGTCGGCCGCCAGCACGTAGGCCTCGGCGGGGGCGAGCTGGTCGAAGGTGGCGAAGGCGGCGGTGGGGATGCCGTGGCGCTGCATCAGCGCCTTCGCGAACGCCTTGCTGCTCTCGATCTCGGCCGCGTCCCTGGTGGGGCCGAAGCAGCACAGGCCGTGCGTGGCGAAGTGGTCGGCGATCCCCTCGGCCAGCGGGCCTTCGGGGCCCACGACGGTCAGGTCCACGCCGTTGGTCTCCACCCACGCCGCCAGCGACTGGATCTCGCCGGGCGCCAGCGGCAGCGAGGTGGCGCCCGGCATGCCGCCGTTGGCCCTGGTGACGAAGAACTCGGCATCGGGCGCGTCGCGCCGCAGCTTCCACAGCAGCGCGCTCTCGCGCCCGCCGTTGCCCACGATCAGGATCTTCAACTGGCCTCGCCCGGGGTTGGATTGGAGGCCGGGATGATAGCGCGTGGGGCCGGGCGCATCAATCTCCGGCGGCAAAGACTCCACGGAATTCGGCAGGGCGGGGAACGGGGATGCGACGAGAGGCCGCGATTCGTGGTCGCGGCCTCTCCCGATCCTTTGGACGTCGATGCTGGTGTTCCGGCTGGACGAGCCCCCACGGCTGGCCAGCGGCGCCTTCGCGTGAGGATTTGCGACTGAAGTCGCGGCTACCACGGCACGCAGTCCGCCTTCGCGGACTTCAACGGCGTGGGGTCGACGGGGATGGTGATCGTCGCCCGCCGCGGCGACTCTCGTCCAGGGCTTCTACTTCTTGCGGGCTTCGAGGATGGCGAGGATGTCGCTGCGGCTGAGCTTGGACGAGCCGCCGCGGCCCTTCCACTCGCTCAGCATGCGGCGGTAGGCGCGCAGCATGGGAGAGCGCGTGTCGAGATTCGCGGCGCTTTCCAGGTTCTCGTGCCGGCGTTCGCGCTCCAGGGCGAAGTGCGCGTAGCCCAGGTAGTCGGCCTCGGTCTTCCCGTCGAAGCCGGGGAAGTGCACCTGGAAGCTCTCGATGCCATAGGGGTCGTCCAGCGTGCGGAAGGCGCGCTGCAGGCAGTCGAACATCTCCAGGATCTCGTCGACCTCCTCCGACTCCTTGTGGTTGGTGTCGTCGCGCATGATGTGCTCGGCCAGCCGGTCGATCACTGACGCGTACCCCCGCTCCAGCGCCACCACGTAGTCGTTGTACAGCGCGGCGTTCTGCGGATACAGCGCGGCCAGGATGCGGTACTGGTTGGCCAGCGTCCAGCGCTCGAAGCGGGAGAGCTTCATGGATGGGGGCTCCGGTGGGCAGGGTGGAATCGAACGGCCGGCTCGGGATGGTACCGGGCGGATGGTCGAGCGGTGCTTCGTCAGGGTCGGTCGGAGTGCAAGGCTTTCGCGCGCGATCCGTGGAGAACGAGATCAACCGGGGGAGAGATCCGAGGAGCGGACCACCGTGGATGCACCGCGAGTAGTCCGCGTCCCGTCAGTCGAATCTCACACCCGATCGCGAGATTGATCGTGCATTCCGCACGGCTCGCAAGTCATCATTCTGAGGAGTTTCCGCGCCTGGCCGCGTTTGCGCCGGATTCCGGCAGCGACGAAGGATCCGTGGTCGGGGCCGGCGCGAACGGCGGACGTCCGCTCGACCGTCGAGTCCAGATCCTTCAGTCGCCGCCAAGACCAGGCGCGAACGCAGTTGCAGTGCAGCGGCTCCTTCAGGATGACATTTCTCCTCGTCAATGCACGATCAACTGCTGAATCGAACCTCACACCTGCGCGAACGCCTGCTCCAGGTCGGCGATCAGGTCTTCCAGCTCCTCGATGCCGCAGGAGAGGCGGACGATGCCTTCGCTCAGCTCCATGGCCTGGCGGCGGTCCACCGGCACGGAGGCGTGGGTCATGCTGGTGGGGTGGCCGATCAGGCTTTCCACGCCGCCCAGGCTCTCGGCCAGCGCGAAGATCTTGACCGCGTCCACCACCTTCTTGGCCTTCTCGATCGACCCCATCTCCAGCGTGACCATCCCCGTGAAGCCCTTCATCTGCCGCGTGGCCAGCTCGTGCTGCGGGTGCGAGGCCAGGCCGGGGTAGTACACGCGCTGGATCTTGGGGTGCTGCTCGCACCACTCGGCCACGCGCTGGCCGTTGGCGTTGTGCGCCGCCATGCGCACGTGCAGCGTCTTGGTGCCGCGCAGCGCCAGCCAGCAGTCCCACGGGCCGGGGACGGCGCCGGCGGCGTTCTGCAGGAAGCGCAGGCGGTCGTGCAGCTCGTCGTCCTTGACCACCAGCACGCCGCCCACCATGTCGCTGTGGCCGTTGATGTACTTGGTCACCGAGTGCAGCACGATGTCGGCGCCCAATTCCAGCGGCCGCTGGTTGTAGGGGCTGGCGAAGGTGTTGTCCACGCTGAGCAGCGCCCCGCCCGCGTGCGTGATCTCGGCGGCCGCGGTGATGTCGGTGAGCCGCATCATCGGGTTGGTCGGCGTCTCGATGTGCACCAGCTTCGTGTTGGGCCGCATCGCCGCGCGGATCTCGTCCAGGCTCGACGAGTCGACGAAGGTGAACTCGAGCCCCAGCCGGCTCAGCACCTTGTCGAACAGCCGGTAGGTGCCGCCGTACACGCCCTCGCCGCACACGATGTGGTCGCCGGCCGAGAACAGCTTGGCCATGGTGTCGGTGGCGCCCAGCCCCGACGAGAAGCAGAGCCCGTGCGTGCCGCTTTCCAGCGCGGCAATGTTCCCCTCCAGCGCCTCGCGGGTGGGGTTGTGCGTGCGGGCGTACTCGTAGCCCAGGTGGCGGCCCAGCTCGGGCTGCACGTAGGTGCTGGTCTGGTACACCGGCGTCATGATGGCGCCGGTGGTGGGGTCGGGCCGCTGCCCCGCGTGGATGGCGCGCGTGCCGAAGCCGTATTCCTTCATCGGGTCGTTGCGGTGGTCGGGCAGCATCGGCCTTCGTTCGTCTCGGGTTGATGGATGGCGGGCGGAAGATAGCCGGGGCGATGCGGCTGTGCGAGGGCGGAGGCTGGTGAACGGGTGCGCCGGCGTTCCGCTCCGACGGCTCCGCGCCCCGGCGTCAGCGCTTCTTCGCCGGGGCGAGGGAGAGCCACGAGCCGCCCTGCGGCGCGCCGCCGATCAGCGACTCGTAGGGCGTTTCCTCGCCCAGCCAGATGCGCACGGCCGCGGCGCCGGCCTGCTCGCCCACGCGCTGCAGCCCCCACGCCTCCAGCCCGCTCAGGTCGCGCACCCCCGCCACGTGGATCACCACCTCGGGCTTCATCTTCCGCCACCGCCGCTTGCCGCGCGGGTTCAGCAGCAGCTCGAGGAAGTGCGCGAGCGTGAGGGTGGCCACGTGCATGTCGCCCAGCACGCAGCGCGGGTGCGAGAAGCCGTTCACCAGCCGCAGGTCGTCGCGCCACTGCGCCGCGTCGCCGGCCGCGCGCCCGTACGCCACGGCCGCGCCCTGCAGGTCGATGGCGGCCTGCGGAACGTCGTCCACCACCTCGCCCGTGGCCACGCGGCGCAGCATGATCCGCTCGGCCGAGATCAGCGCGTACACCAGGCGCTTGGGGGGCTGCTTGCCCAGCCTGCGCATGGTCACGCCCTCCCCGCCAGCAGCTCGAGCAGCAGGCGCGCGGCGAGCTTCGCGGTGCGCGCGTCGTGGTCGTACGGGGGCGAAACTTCCATCAGGTCGGCGCCGATCAGGTTGGGGTGGGTGGCGATGGTGGATACCAGCCCGATCATCTCCCGTGCCGTGAGCCCGCCGATGCCGGTGGCGCTCACCCCCGGCGCGAACGCCGCGTCGGCCGCATCGATGTCGATGGAGAGATAGATCGCGTCGGCGTCCCGGGTGGCGACGTCGAGCGCCGCCTTTGCAGCGTTCACCGCGCCGCTGGCGGCCACCTCGTCGGCGGTGACCAGGTGGATGCCCTGTTCCCACGCCCAGTCGAGGTAGTAGCGCGAGTTGGCGAAGCGGCGGATCCCCACGATCGCCACGCGCGAGCCCTCCAGCACCCCGGTCTCCAGCGCGCGGCGGAAGGGCGTGCCGCTGGAAAGCGATGCCTCGTCCGCGTACTCCCGAACGTCCAGGTGCGCGTCGATGGTGATCAGCCCCAGCTTGAGCCCGGGCCGCGCGGCGGCGAGCCCGCGGACCAGCGAGCCGGTGCAACCGTGGTCACCGCCCAGGAAGACCGGCCGTGCACCCGCCGCGAACAGCCCGCGCGCCGCCTGCTCGATGCGGGCGTGCGCGTCGGCCCCGTTCATGGTGGGCAGCGCCAGGTCGCCCAGGTCGGCCACGGGCGCCACGTCGCGCTCGCCGTCATACGCGCCGAAGGCGGCGAGCGCGTCGCGGATCGCCCGGGGGCCGAAACGCGCGCCGGGCCGGGTGGGAATGCCGCCGTCGTAGGGCAGCCCGAGGACAACCGTCTCGCCGTCGGCCGGCGCCGCGGCCGACGGGCGCAGCAGCGACGACGCGCGCGGGTCGGGCGGGGCGGGGAGGGCGCGGAGGCCGGCCAGCGGGTCGGGCGTGGCGTCGCTCACGGTCGGGTCGAGATTTCTCGCGGGTCAGCGGGTTGCCGGGGCTTTCCGGCGCGCGCTAACTTAGGCTTCCGGGCGGTGCCGAGGCCAGAGCGGCGCCTCGGCCGGCCAGCGCTCCGGCGGACCGGCGGCTGAAGCCGCAGCAACGACGACGAGAAGCCTCGCAAACAGCGCGAGGCTGCGGGGCCAGCTTTCTCGGGGAGGGGCGCCCATCGCCGCGGTGGCGGCGTGCCGTCCGCGAAGGCGGACTTCGTGCCGTCGTTGCCTCGGGTTTCAACCCGGGGTGCCCGAGGTGGCGCCGACGCCATCCGGATCCGCACCGATGCCGCGGCCGCAGTCCGCGAAGGCGGACTTCGTGCCGTTGTTGCCTCGGGTTTCAACCCGGGGTGCCCGAGGCGGCGCCGACACCATCCGGATCCGCACCGATGCCGCGGCCGCAGTCCGCGCAGGCGGACTTCCCGAAGTTCCAGCCGCCGGTTTCAACCGGCGGACGGCTCGGCGGGCGGCGCCGCCTTCTCGCGGAGGGGCCGCCCATCGCATCGGTGCCGCCTGCAGCCGTATCGTCCACATCCACCGAGCAGGGAATGAAGCGGATCCTCACCGGGCTGCAGCCCTCGGGCACGTTGCACGTGGGCAACTACTTCGGCGCCATCGAGCCGATGGTCGCGCTGCAAGGGCAGGGCGAAGTCTTCCTGTTCCTGGCCGACCTGCACGCGCTCACCACCACCCGCGACGCCGCCCAGCTGCGCGGCTACGTGCGCGAGGCCGCGGTGGACCTGCTGGCCTGCGGCATCGACCCCGAGCGCACGCTGTTCTGGCGCCAGAGCGACGTGGCGCTGCACGCCGAGCTGATGTGGATCCTCTCCACCGTCACCCCGATGGGCCTGATGGAGCGCGGCGTGGCATACAAGGAGAAGGTCTCCAGGGGGATCCCGGCCGACGTGGGCCTCTTCACCTATCCCGTCCTCCAGGCCGCCGACATCCTGCTCTACGACGCCGACGTGGTGCCCGTGGGCAAGGACCAGACGCAGCACCTGGAGATGACGCGCGACATCGCCGTCAAGATCAACACGACGTATGGCGAGGGCACGCTCAAGCTCCCCGATGCCCAGATCAGCGCCGAGGTGGCGGTGGTGCCCGGGCTGGACGGGCAGAAGATGAGCAAGAGCTACGGCAACACCGTGCCCCTCTTCGGCAACGAGAAGGCCACGCGCAAGCGGGTGATGTCCATCGTCACCGACAGCACCGCGCTCGAGGCGCCCAAGGACCCCGCCGGCTCCACCGTGGTGGCGCTCTACAGGCTGTTCGCCTCGAAGGACGACGTGGCGCGGATGGAGGACGAGCACCGCGCCGGCGGCGTGGGCTACGGCGACTTCAAGAAGCGCCTGTTCGAAGCGCTGTGGGAGCACTTCGCCCCCATGCGCGCCCGCCGCGAGGAGCTGCTGGCCCGCCCCGGCTACGTGGACGACGTCCTGGCCGACGGCGCCCGCCGCGCCCGCGAGGTGGCCGGACAGACGATGGCGCGCGTGCGGAAGGCGATCGGGCTGGACTGAGGCTCCGTTCGCGCCGAGCACCGCGGCATCGGTGCGCGATCGGGGGGCGCTGCAGCGGTGCGCGGGTGCGTGGAGGCGTGGCGACGAAGCCCGTCTCGCGCACCCTTCGAGCGCACTCGCGCACTCCCGCGCCGGCGCGCCCGTTCTCGATGTTCGCTCCCGGTACAAACCCTGCGTTCGGCCCCGTGACCCGAACCGCCAGAGGAGACTGAAGATGGCTCAGGAACGCTACGATTCCGACGACACCACCATCGCGCGCGGCAAGCAGGCGCAGGAAGAGCCGCGCGACAACCCCGCCGGCGACGCGCCGCAGGGGCGTGAGCCGGCCGAGAGCATGCTCACGCTGGTGTGCGAGAAGTGCGGCAAGGACTACTTCTTCGACGACGAGCAGCCGCCCGCCGGGATGACCTGCGAGAAGTGCGGCGGCACCGTCTTCCGTTCGTTCTACGACTCGGTGGGCGACGAGGCGGCCGACGACTTCCGCGACAGCACCGAGCGCGACCTCGACCCCGACGACGCCGAGGGCGACGTGCTGCCGGGCGACATCATGGACCTCAACCGGCTCTGAGGCCCACCGTGGCGGACGGCACGCGCCCCAACCCCCTGTTCACCGGCAGCGGCGTTGCCCTGGTCACCCCGTTCGACAGCGGCGGGGTGAACGAGGGCGTGCTGCGCGAGCTGGTGCGGTTCCACCTTCGCGAAGGCACCGACGCGCTGGTGGCCAACGGCAGCACCGGCGAGGCGACGACGATGTCGCCCGACGAGCAGCGCCGCGTGGCCGAGATCGTGGTGAGCGAGGCCGGCGGCCGGCTGCCCGTGATCGTGGGCTGCGGCGGCAGCGACACCGCCGCGGTCGCGCGGCTGGCCGAAGGCGCGCGTGCGGCGGGGGCGAACGCCATCCTAGTGTCGCCGCCGCCCTACAACAAGCCGCCGCAGCGCGGCATCATCGAGCACTACCGCCGCGTGATCGACTCGGCCGACCTGCCGTGCATCGTGTACAACGTGCCCGGCCGCACCGCGTGCAACATCCTCCCCGAAACGGTGGAGACGCTGGCCGACGACCCGCGCGTGGTGGGGGTGAAGGAGGCCAGCGGCGACATCAGCCAGGTGGCGGAGCTGTGCCGGCGGGTGGCGCACCGCGTGGCCGTCTACTCGGGCAACGACGACCAGGTGGTGCCGCTGCTCGCGCTGGGCGGGCTGGGCGTCATCTCCGTCCTCGCCAACGTGGCGCCGGCGCAGACGTCGCGGATGGTGAAGACCTTCCTGGAGGGGAGCATCGCCGAGTCGCGCCGCATCCAGCTGGCGCTGCTGCCGCTGATCGCCGCGCTCTTCCGCGAGCCCAACCCCATCCCGGTGAAGGCCGCCGTGGGGATGCTGGGCTACGACGTGGGCCCGCTGCGCCTGCCGCTGGTGGAGGCGAGCGGGGCCGTGCTCGCCGAGGTGCGCCAGGCGATGCGCGACGCGGGGATCGAGGTGAAGGAGTCCTGAGGGTCGACGGTAGAGGCGTCCCCGTGAGGCCTTCACCCTGGCTCGTTCCTCGCCTGTCCCTCTCCCGAAACAACCCGGGAGAGGGACGCGCGCTCGCTTCCTCGCGGCTACTCCGTTCACGCTGAAGCCGCAGTGCTCCCCTTTCTCCCGCGACAGCGGGGGAGAGGGGCCGGGGGAGAGGGGGCTGGCCGCGCTCGGCTGATGCCCAGGTCGGCCGCTCCGTTGGAATATCCTCCGTCAACGTCGAAACATCCTCCGTCAATCATCGGAACCAGATCCACATGGCTGAGCCGGTTCGCATCGTTCTGAGCGGCGCCACGGGGCGGATGGGGCAGACGCTGGCGCGGCTGATCCACGAGGACGCCGGCCTTTCGCTGGTCGCGGGGATCGGGAAGATGCCCGAGCCCGCGTGCGACGTGGGCTGCCCCGTGGTGGAAACGCCCGAGACCGCCGGCGCCTGGATCCAGGGCGCCGACGTGGTGATCGACTTCAGCGCCCCCGAGCTGCTGCGCCGCATCGTGGAGATGCACGGCAGCGCGCTCGCAGGGAAGGCGCTGGTGGTGGGCACCACGGGGCTGGGGGACGAGGACCGCGAGATGCTGGAACACGCCGCGGAGCGCACGGCCGTGCTGCAGGCCGCCAACTTCAGCGTGGGCGTGAACCTGCTCGTGGCACTGGCCCAGCGCGCCGCCGCCGTGCTGGGCGACGACTACGACGTGGAGATCGTGGAGGCGCACCACCGCCGCAAGGTGGACGCGCCCAGCGGCACCGCGCTGGCGCTGGGCGAGGCGATCGCCCGTGGCCGCGGCGTGGCGCTGGCCGACGTGCGCATCGACGGGCGCAGCGGCCGCCCGGGCGAGCGCCCGCGCGGCGAGGTGGCCTTCCACGCGCTGCGCGGCGGCGACGTGGTAGGCGAGCACCGCGTGATGCTGATCGGCGACCGCGAGCGCATCGAGCTCGCGCACCTCGCGCAGGACCGCGCCCTCTTCGCCGAAGGTGCCCTCCGCGCGGCGAAGTGGATCTCCGGCAAGCCCGCCGGCACGTACACGATGAACGACGTCCTGGGGCTTTGATCGGGCTGGGCCCTGTTGCGTGTGAATCCTTCCCACCGAATCCTGTCGACCGGAGGGTAACGCATTCTGCCCCCGCCTCTTACGGCGATGCAGGCCGGGAATGCGCGCCGCGGCACTCGTTTCTGTCGGTTCCCGCGCTCGCCGTGTGAAACTAGATTCGTACGGTGGCCGAAACCTTCAGGAGGCGAAGATGTCAGCACTGGAGCGGGAACTTCAGGACCGGCTGTCGGAGCTCGGGCCTGATGAGAAAAGGCGGCTGTTGACGGTTGCGCGCTCCCTGCGACGCACGCCGGTTCGAGGGGTTCCTGGGCCGGAGTTGATGGCGCTCGCCGGCAGCCTGCGCGAGGAATCGGCGCGTGAAATGCTCGATGCGATCGAGGAAGGCTTCGAGCATGTAGAGCCGGATGCCTGGTGACATTCTCGTGGACACCAGCGTCGCCGTCGATTTCATGAGAGGCGACCCCGCCACGGGACGGGTGATCAAGGGCGCGTCGCGGCTGTACGCGGCCGCCGTAGTGCTCGGCGAGCTCCTGTACGGCGCGGAGCGATCATCCCGCCGTGCAGAGTCGGTCGCGCGGGTCGAGAGCTTCGCTGCCCACGTCGAGATCTTGCCCATCGATGAAGAGACGGCACATCACTACGCCACCGTCGTCACGTCGTTGAAGAAGAAGGGCCGGCCGATTCCCGAGAACGACATGTGGATCGCCGCCGTCGGCCTTCAGCACCAGCTCACCGTCTTCACACGGGATTCTCACTTCAACGAGGTCGCGGGCCTCCAACTGCTCTCCGGCTAGCCTCGATCGAGGATCGCCCGACGGATCGGGGAAAGCATGGAGCAGCCGGACCTGTCGGCAACCTCCTCCTCGCTCAGCCGGCGTGGAAATCCCAGCATTCCCTTCCGGTAATATTCTGATGGTCCGTGCCGTCCCCCCCAAGCTGAAAGATCCCCACACGCGACCGATCTAGCCCACGGCCCCCAGCGGCCGCCATGGCGGAAAGCGTCGTTTACACTGGATGCCGCCGGCTGGGTTTTTGGAGTTTCACATCGCCGTGAAATCGGGGGCTCAGCTGACAGAATGGCGCCGCGATGCCGTTTTGCAGCGGTGTGAGCGGGAACTTCGTTGATGATTTCGCCTTCAGCATTGCCATGACGTATCCAGCCGATTATGTGTGATGTCGGCGCGCCCAGCCGCTGGCCTGCGACTCGGAATCCACACCCCTCCCTTTCCATTCTCACCGCACCCCCCGCGAGCGCGCCGTCCGGCCGCGCGCGAACCGAGATCCGTACAACAGCTCCAACGGCGCCCATCCCCACGATGTACAACGACCCACGATTTTGATGAGGAGGATTCATGCGGTTCACGCGTTCATCGCGCCACGGCCCATGGGCGGGCGCGCTACTGGCAGCCACCGCCGCGCTGGTGCTGCAGGGCTGCGACAAGGGCGGCGGAGGAGGTAATGGCGGAGGCGCGGGCGGAGCGACCGACACGGCGGCCGCGCCCGCGGCCACCACGGGCACCGGCGACAGCACGGCCGCGGTTGCCTTCCGCAACTCGGTCACCGGCGTCGAGCCCGGCTGGACCGGGCCGGTGTTCCAGCTCAGCCATAGCTACCCTGACACCTTCACCGCCTGCACCCCCGCCACCTGCCCGTGGCTCTCGGTGCCGATCGACACGAGCTCGACCGCGTGGTCGTCGTGGAGCGCGTACCTGGAGAGCGCGCTCAACTACCTGGTGCAGGGGCAGACCACCAACCTGAACGACAGCACCGGCTGGCAGACCACGGTGGACGGCTCCACGCGCTGGTTCCACGTGCCGTGGATGGCCTACGACACGGAGCACGGCCGCGAGTTCATCCACGGCACCACCAACGAGCGCACGGCGGGGATCAGCGCCTTCCACGGCAACGCGCGGCTGACGGCGGCCGCGGCGGCGCGGCAGGTGCCCACCATCCTGGTGGGGCGCAACTCGCTTCCCGGCGTTCGCGCCGTTCGCGGCGCCAGCGGCGACACGCTCTTCGAGACCTGGTCGGTGGGGATGTACAACGGGCCCGGCGGCTACGCGATCGGCAAGGCGGTGCCAGCCAACGGCGTGCCGCGCGCCGGGGGGCCCAACAACCTGGCGCTGCCGGCGCGCTTCCCGCTGGGCACCATGGTGGTCAAGCTCCTGTTCACCAGCGCCAGCGCCCGCAACGTGCCGTACCTGATCAACTCGCCCGAGTGGATCGTGGACCGCCACGACACGCTGGGCAACGGGCAGTACGACAGCATCGCGCGCAGCCCCGCGCCGGTGCACCTGGTGCAGATGGACGTGGCCGTGCGCGACGACCGCACCTCCATTGGGTGGGTGTACGCCACCTACGCGTACGACGGCCGGCTCCCCGGCGCCAACTGGTGGCAGCGCCTGGCACCGGTGGGCGTGCAGTGGGGGAGCGACCCGCTCACCTGGCCGGCGGTGGACAGCGCGCAGAGCAAGCCGCTCTCGCAGTCGTCCATCGCGGGCGCGAAGAACCAGCACCTGGGGTGCGCCGGCCGCCTGGCGGGCCCGGTGGACAACCCCAAGTCGTCGTGCACCTCGTGCCACGGCGGCGCGTACGTTCCTTCGCCCGTGGGCACGGTGGCCACGTCCAGCAACTCGGTGCCCATCTTCGGCTTCGCCACGCAGTGCGCGGTGGTGAGCCCGCAGAACACCGCGTACTTCAGCAACGTGGCGTATCCGGGCCAGTACCCGGCGTGGCCGGGGGTGAGCGGGCAGCAGATCAACCTCGACACCTCGCTGCAGCTCCAGGTGGCCTACAAGGAGTACGCCAACTTCCTCGGCACGACGGGCACGACGGCCCCGGCGGCCCAGCCGTGAGCCGCGGCGGAAGGGCGAGAAGGTGAACGCGCGAAGGGCGCCTCCCGGCCGGGGGGCGCCCTTCGTGTCGTGATCTCGCCATAGACGGCACCCGCGTCGCCGTCAGGCAGCGCGCGCGTCCGCTTCCGACGGGCGCCGGGCGCACTCCCGCACCCGTCGTCGCGCACTCACGCACCCGTTCCAACGCACTCGCGCACCCGGTCCGGGCGTCACGCCATCCGCAGCCAGCGGCCCAGCTCGGCCAGCGACGGCTTCTTGCCGGTGCTCAGGATCCCCACGCGGTAGATCTTCCCCGCGACCCAGGCCACCGCCAGCACCGTCACCACCATCCCCGCCAGCGAGGCGAAGATCTGCACCGGCGGCACCGGCGCGCTGGCGAGGCGCATGGCCATGGTCACCGGGGCGGTGAAGGGGATCAGCCCCAGCACCGTGGCGATCTTGCCGAGCGGGTCGGTGACGATGCGGATGATGAACGCGATCGGCACGATCAGCGGGAGCATCACCAGGATCTGGAACTGCTGCGCCTCCTGCTCGCTGTTGACCGCCGCCCCCAGCGCCGCGTAGACGGCGGCGTAGAGGAAGAAGCCCAGGACGAAGAACGCCAGCGTGGCCAGCAGCGTGCCGATGGGCACGTGCACCGTGCTGAAGGCGTCGGCCGGGAGGCCGAAGCGCTTGGTCAGCATTCCCGAGCGCGACGAGATGGTGGCGGTGATCGCCGCCCACACCGCGACCTGCAGCAGCGCCACGCTCCCCACGCCCAGGATCTTGCCCAGCATCAGGTGGCTGGCCTTGATCGAGCTGACCAGCACCTCCGAGATCTTGTTGGTCTTCTCCTCGAGCACGCTGCGCAGCACGTTCATCCCGTACAGCAGGATCATCATGTAGGTGAGCAGCCCGGCGATGTAGCTGAGCCAGAAGGCGCTCTGCGCGGTGCCGCCCTCCTCGCCCTTGCTGGTGATGCGCGCCGTGCCCAGCTCCACCGGCTTCACCAGCGCCGCCACCTGCGCGGGCGCGATGCCGCTGGCCTGCAGCCGCGCCGCCTGCACCGCGCGGCTGGTGGCGCGCGACAGGTCGCCCAGCACCCGGAACTGCGCCACGTTGCGCGCCCGGTACTCGGCCTTGCTGGTTTGCACCACGTCGGGGGGCAGGTACAGCCAGCCGTCCAGCTCCTTGGCCTGGATGCGGCGGATCAGGCCGGCGCGCACCTCGGCCAGCGGGCGCGCCTGCCGCTCCACCACGTAGGTGAACGCCTCGTCGTCCTTCTTCCCGTCGGCCGCGGGCGCCGGCTGCGTGAGCACCTGCTCCACGATGGTGCCCACGCCGGCGGGCGCCTGGTCCACGATCACGATCTTCCGGGTGCCGCCGCCCTGGCCCATGGTGGCCGGGATGATCCACATCGCCCCCATGAACACGGGGAAGAGAAAGGTACCGAGCACGAAGCTCCTGCTGCGCACGCGCTCCAGGAACTCGCGCCGCAGGATGGTCATCACCTCAGACATGGGCCACCTCCGGGCGGCGTTGGGGGGTACCGGCGTTGCCCACGCGGTCGATGAAGATCTCGTGCAGGCTCTTCTGCTCGCGCCCGAAGCGCGTCACCGGCACGTCCAGCCCGGCCAGCGCCTGCATCAGCGCGCGCGGGTCGGCGCCCGGCGCCATGTCCACGCGCCACCCGTCGCCGTGCGGCTCGGCGGCGCCGAAGCGCGACCCATCGCGCATGAAGCGCTCGGCCTGCTCGCTGGCGCCGTCGAACTCCACGTACCAGCGGTTGCCCATGTTCTCGCGGCGCACGTCGCGCAGCCGCCCGTCCAGCACCTTGCGCCCCTGCGCGATGATGCACACGTGCTCGCACAGCTGCTCGGCCTGCTCCATGTTGTGCGTGCTGAAGATCACCGTCTTCCCCTGGTCGCGCGCGCCCAGCATGGTGTCGCGCAGCACCTCCTGGTTGACGGGGTCGAGCCCGGTCTGCGGCTCGTCCAGGATCAGCAGCTCGGGGTCGTGGATCACGGTGGCGATGAACTGCACCTTCTGCTGCATCCCCTTGGACAGCATCTCGACCTTCGCCTGCTTCCAGTCGCCCAGCCCCATGCGCTCCAGCCACTGGGCGGCGTTGGCGCGGGCGGTGCGGCGGTCCACCCCCTTCAGCTCGGCGAAGAAGACGATCACGTCGGTGACCTTCATCTTGCGGTACACGCCGCGCTCTTCGGGAAGGAAGCCCACCCGGCGCAGCACCGTGCGGTCGGCGGCGGGGTCGGCGCCCAGCAGCGAGATGCGGCCGCTGTCGCGGGCCAGGATGTTCATCACCATGCGAAGGGTGGTGGACTTGCCCGCGCCGTTGGGCCCCAGGATGCCGTAGATGGTGCCGCGGGGCACCGCCAGGCTCAGGTCGTCCACCGCCGTGTGGCCGGAGTACCGTTTGGATACGCCGTCCAGGGTCAGTGCGTCGTTCATGCGCGCTCTGCGTTGGGAGGGTCGCGCCGGGCGAGCCGGCGGGGCGCCCTGCCTGGGCGCCGGTGAAGGATACGCGGTGTGTGCGCGGGTTGATTCAGGCGCCGGCCCCAGCGGCCGCTTCCACGCCGCGAGCGGCGCATTTCCGGGAGCGAACGGCGGCGGGTGAGACCGGGAGTATGCCGTGGGGTGCCGCAAAGATCGCGGAGAGCGGGGGATTGGGGTAGGCCGGGCGATGATCACCGGATCCGCGTGGGCGAGCTGCGGCAGCGGCGGGCGAATCCGCCGCCGCTCCATCGACGTGGTTCACCCTCTCCCGCGAAGCGGGGGAGGGTCCGCGCTCTCAGGCGCGGGCAGGGGGCCGCGGGGCATCCAGAGCGCGCAGTCGCCTCTTCTCACATCCGCGCCCCACGTCCAGCCTCTGCATCCCCGTCCCCGCTGCCATGATCCATCCCCGGCAGCGAACTTGCCTCCGCAAAACCGCATGGCGACCAAGATCCACCAGACGGTGAAGAGCGAGCGGACCGTGCGCGGGGGGCGGCGGCTGGACGTGGAGTTCCGCGCCACGGGCGACGCGGTGCCGGGCATCCTCCTCCTCCCCCCGGCGGCGCGCTCGGGCGGGGTGCTGCTGCTGCACGGCTACTCGTCGCGCAGCGAGGACATGGTGCACGGCGTGGGCGAGAGCCTGCTGAGGCGCGGCGTGGCCAGCCTGTCCATCGACCTGCCGCTGCACGGCACCCGGCACGACCCGCTGCAGGCGCAGAGCGCGCGCAACCCGCTGGCCATCTTCGGCCTGTGGCGGCAGGCGCTGCGCGAGTGCCGGCTGGCGTTCGGCTACCTGGGCGCGCGCCCCGAGATCGACCGCGGGTGCCTGGGGGTGGCGGGGTACTCGCTGGGCAGCTTCCTGGCGGTGCAGCTGGCGGCCGACGAGGCGCACGTGCGCGCCCTGTGCCTGGCGGCCGGCGGCGACCTCCCCGACGGCACGCCGCTGGCCGCCGTCGCCCGCGCCTTCGCCGACCCCATGCGCGCCGTGCGCAAGCTGGACGGCCGCCCGCTGCTGATGGTGCACGGCAAGAACGACCGCACCGTCACCCCCGCGCAGGCGAAGCGCCTGTTCGAGGCCGCACGGGAGCCCAAGGAGCTGCGCTGGTGGCCCGCCGGCCACCGCCTCCCCCCCGACGCCATCGACTATGCCGCCGACTGGCTGGTGGCCCAGCTCGGCACCCCGCGGGAGCACAGGGCTGCCGGGTGAGCAACTCGTCCTTCGACGTGTAATGAGCTTCGGTCTCATCTCACGGATGCGGCGGCGTCGGGCACGAGCGAAACCCGGCGCTCGCCCGCGGAGATCGCTCTTGGAGGTGATCGCGGAGCGCGGATCCGACGCATGCGGGGAACTCCATGCGTGACGCCTCGACGGAGTTAGCGTGAGGCTCGCGGGCCGCCGTGGTTGCGGATTCCGCCAGCCGTCGCGACCTTCGCAACCTGATCGAAGGCACTGCCTGCGAAACCCACTCGCGCGCGTCCGCCCGCGTGCGTTGGCCTCTGGCACCGCCCGTGCGTACGTTTGCGCGCGGCAGACCACCCGACCGAGACGGAGCATGACGCAGCACGCACCGCAGGGCCAGCACGCGCACGAGCCGTCCACGCGCCCGGAGCGCGGGGCCAAGGCGCTGGTGGACGCATCGAACGTGGCGCACAGCAGCGAGGGCGGCGAAGGGCGCCTGCGCAATATCGAGCTGGTGGTGGAGAAGCTGAGGGAAGACGGCTTCGAGCCCATCGTGGTGGCCGACGCGGCGCTGCGCCACCAGATCGACCAGACCGCCCGCTACGAGGCGCTGATCGACGGCGGCAAGATCCGCCAGGCGCCCGCCGGCACCGACGCCGATTACTTCATCCTGAGCTTCGCGCGCGAGCTGGACGCCAAGATCGTGTCCAACGATCGCTTCCGCGACCGCCTGGACAGCTTCCCCGACGCGCAGGACCGCATCATCCGCTACATGATCGTGGAAGACGAAGTGGTGTTCGAGAAGCGCAACAAGCGCCGGCCCAAGCAGTAGCGCACCTCTCACGAGACGGAGCCCGGGAAGGGAAGCGGCGGACGCGGTCCGCGGTTTCCTGCTCCCGGGCTTTTCGTCTCCGCCGTCTTGCGGGTGGATGCCTCGGATGCCGCGCCGATCCTCTCGTCCGTACCCCCGCTGGCGCAATCCGGGCGGTTGCCGCCCGCGTCCCCCGCGACTACCTTTCCGCCCGTCACACACCCCATCCGCAGCGCTCGCAACACGATCCCGCAGGGAAGTCCGGGTCTTGAGAGACGTCACGCTCTACCAGGCAGACGGCCAGGGCTGGATCGAGGTCATCACCGGGGTGATGTTCTCGGGCAAGTCCGAAGAGCTGATCCGCCGCGTGCGCCGCGCGCTGATCGCCCGCCGCCGCGTGCAGGTGTTCAAGTCGGCGCTCGACGACCGCTACCACGGCATCGGCCACGTGAGCTCGCACGACGGCTCGGGGGTGGATGCGGTGGCCGTGCGCAGCAGCCTGGAGGTGGCCGAGCGCATCCACCCGCAGACGCAGGTGGTGGCGGTCGACGAGATCCAGTTCCTGGACGACGGGATCGTGGACGTGATCAGCGCGCTGGCCGACCGCGGCGCGCGCGTGATCGTGGCGGGGATCGACATGGACTTTCGCGGCGAGCCGTTCGGGCCCATGGCGCGCATCCTGGCGCTGGCCGAGGCGGTGGACAAGCTGCACGCCATCTGCATGGTGTGCGGCGCCGCGGCCACCCGCAACCAGCGCTTCGTGGACGGCGAGCCCGCGCCCTTCGAGAGCCCGGTGGTGCAGGTGGGCGGTCACGAGAGCTACGAGGCCCGCTGCCGCCGCTGCCACCAGGTCCCCTCCGCCACCCGCGACCAGACCGAGCTGCTGCTGCGGCTGGGTGCCGAGCCCGCCGAGGCCGTGGTGCTCACCATCGACAGCCTGAAGCGCAAGTCGGCCTGAGACCGGCCCCTCGCGAGACCGATCCATCAGCGCCCCGCCGCGGTACCGGCGGGGCGCTGCGTTTGCAATTCGCCCCCGAATCGAGCCGTCGATCCGGGCGTCCGATGCACGCGAACACCATGCTCCGCGACGGCCGTTTTGGATCGACCGTCCGCATCCTGGCGTCGCCGGCTCGCATGCGGGCGGGTCTACGGAAACGTCTCGCAAGTAGTTGTGAATCTAGACTTTGTGCGGTCGAGGCTGATCCCGCGAGTCATCGGGGCAGCGGCCGACGGCTCGTCGCGTGGCGGTATCACATCGTAACAGACGCCGGACCCACTCCCGCTTTTCGCGTTTCGTGGTTATCAATCATGTACCCGTTCGCCACACGGCCCGAGAGGCGCTGGCCCGATCCTCGCAAATCGCGGCGTCGTTCTCGGGAAACATGAGACGCAGTTCACCCCCTGCGCGCCCAACGTGGCGCGCCACGAGCGCCGTTGTACCCCAGGGAGTCGCGAAGATGGCGAAGCGTTACGAGGTGGAGATCACGTTCAAGCAAACGGTGCGGTACGCCGTGGATGCGTCCACGCGCAAAGCCGCCGAAGACCTGGCGCTTGAGCAGTGGCGGGATGGGGACGAGGCGAACGCCGTCGGCAGCGAGTGCTGCGACCTGGTGGGGTTGAACGTGGCCGAGGTGTCGAACGAGGAAGGGTGCCAGCGCGACGCGGACAAGGCCTTCCGCTACCTGCGCGACCGCGAGCTGGTGATCGAGACGCTGGACGTGGACGCCTTCACCCCCAGCATCCACGACGCGGTGAGCGCCGAAGACGTGGCGCTGCACGTGGGCTGGCGCAAGCGAGACCGATCCGTCGACACCCCCCGCGCCGCCCGGGCGCTGGACCAGCTCTGCAAGGCCCGCCGCGTCGTCTGCTTCACCCGCCCCCGAGTACGCTCGCACGAGCGCGGCGACATCCGCCTCTTCTGCACCCCCCAGCACCTCGAAAAGCTCACCGCGCTCCTGGAGATGGAGCCCGCGGGCGCCAGCGCGTGACCTGACGGCGCGGCCGGGGCAGGGAAGAGACGTACACCGTCGATCGAAGAGACGTACAAGCGCGAGAGGCCGCCCACGAGGCGGCCTTTTGCGTTGCTGGGGATGTGGGGTCGGTTGGAGGAGGGTAATCGTGTCGGCAGTGAGGGGAGAGGCGGATGAATCCGCAGCAACAACGGCACGAAGTCCGCCTTCGCGGACTCGCGCGTCGGCATCCGCGTGCGAGTGGAGGAGGCTGGCGCGGACGTCGTATCCATGCTACGCAACCGAACTCGCTATCCATGCCGTAGCCCGTCCCCACACGGAACGAGCCGGCGCGAAGCGCCCCCGGTCCCTTTCCCAGGTTGTTTGGGAGAGGGACAGCCGCGCAGCGGCAGGGTGAGGGCCCCACGCGAGCCCCCGGCTTCGGAAATCATCCTCCCCGAGCCTTGCCGAACTCATGATCCGCTGCGGCCACCGGCCGACCCCGCCCGTCCGGCAGCCTCCTTGCGTTCCCTTGCTTCCGATTCCACGAACGTCGAACAATCCCAGCTACACAGGCGGGTCGTGCGGATGTCCACACGGGGGCGGGTGATCGCGTTCGCCGCGGCGGCGGTGGTGGTGATGGCGGGGGTGGCGTACTTCAAGTTCGGCCGCACCAGCGGCGAGGTGGCCGAGCTTGTGGCCGAGGGCGCCGAAAAGGTGCTGCGCGAGCCCATCCGCCCGCAGCGGGGCGCGCCGCGGGTGCTGGTGTTCGCCCTGGACGGCGTGGGCGCCGACGCGATGGAGGCGGTGATCCGCTCGGGGCGGGCGCGCAACATCTCGCACCTGCTGGGCAGCCCGCGCCGCGGCGAACCTGGCGTCTACCGCCACGCCTACGCCGCGCCGGGGGTGCTCAGCATCCTCCCGTCCACCACCTATGCGGCGTGGACGTCGCTCTTCACCGGCCAGCCCGCCGGGCGCACCGGCGTGCCCGGCAACGAATGGTTCGCGCGCGAGGAAGACCGCTTCTACGCCCCCGCGCCGGTCACCGTCACCGAGCACACCCACGCGCTGCAGGTCTACAGCGACCAGCTGATGGGCACGGTCACGCACGTGCCCACGCTGTACGAGCAGGCGGGGGTGCGCGCCTACGTCTCGCTCGCGTCGCTGCAGCGCGGCGCCGACCTGGTGTCGATCCCCGACCCCAAGGCGTTCGGCCCCATGGTGAGCGCCACGGCCGAGGGGCTGGGCGAAGAGGGCGAGGGGAGCGTGAGCCGCGAGGTGTACCAGAAGCTCGACCTGGGCGCCGTGGGCTCGCTGCTGGAGAGCATCCGCAAGCGCGGCGTGGCCGACCTGCAGGTGGTCTACTTTCCCGGGGTGGACCTGTGGACGCACGAGGCGCCCGACCCGCTCCGCGCGCAGCAGGAGTACGTGGCAACGGCGGTGGACAGCGCGGTGGGCGAGGTGCTGGGCGCCTACCGCCGCCGCCACGCGCTGAAGGACACCTACGTGCTGTTCGTGGCCGACCACGGCCACACCCCCGTGCTGGACGACGACCGCCACGCGCTGGGCGCCGAGGGCGACGACGAGCCGCCGCAGGTGCTGCGGCAGGCCGGCTTTCGCGTGCGCCCCTTCACGCTGGACGTGAAGGACGACGAGCGCGGCTACCAGGCGGTGGTGGCCTATCAGGGGGCGATGGCCTACGTGTACCTGGCCGACCGCTCGGCCTGCCCGCGCCCCGCCGACCGCTGCGACTGGCGCCGCACGCCGCGGATGGAGCAGGACGTGATGACGGTGGTGCGCGCCTACGACGCCGCCAACCGCACGGGCGCCGGCGTTCCCGCGCTGCGCGGCACGCTGGACCTGATCTTCGCGCGCGAGCCGCGCCCCTTCGGCCAGAGCGCCGCGCCCTACCAGGTGTGGGACGGCACGCGGCTGGTGCCCATCGCCCAGTACCTGAGCGCGCACCCGCGCCCCGACCTGCTCGACCTGGAGCGGCGGATGGACGGCCTGGCCACCGGCCCCTACGGCAACCATGCCGGCGACGTGCTGCTGCTGGCGCGCACGGGGCTGCAGCGGCCCATCGGCGACCGCTTCTACTTCTCGGGCCGGTACCACTCCTGGCACGGCAGCCCCACCGACCAGGACAGCCGCATCCCCTTGATCGTGGCCCAGCCCGGCGGCGACGGCCGGCGTCTGCGCGCCCGGGTGGCGGCCGCCGCCGGGCCGCGCCCCACGCAGCTCGACATCACCCGCGTGATCCTGGCGCTCCTGGGACGTGCCGGGGGTGGCGCGGCGCAGGACGCGACCTCGCCGCGGTGATTCTGCGTACGGCGGATCCCGTACGCCGACTGCCGCGCCAGCTTCGGCAATTGTGTCGTCCTGAAAGGATCTGTACGATCCCACAAAGCTGACGTGGCGCCGCTTGGACGGCGCCGGTCAGGGCGGGTGGGTGGCGAGGCGGTTCCCGGGGGCGGGCGGAGGGACGTTACCGACGAAGGTTGGGCGCGAGAGAGGGTGTAAAGGCTGTGGCGGCTGCCACGTCAGCGTGCGCCCGAGGATGGATCGCGTGGGGAACCGCGGCACGGGGCCGCGGCAACGCGTGCCTCTCCATTTTGCAATCTTCGGCCCACCTCGCCCCCCAGTCTAAAACCCCCTTCTGCAACGTCTTACTACAAGTTTACACCGCAACCGCCACCCGGTTTGTTCCCATACGGGAACGTGAGACGTTCCCCGTTGGAACATCTAATTGGGTCACATCCCAGTTTGTCCTGCCTGCGCGGCAACCGCGCGACCACGGAGAGGGTCTAAGTCGTTGAGTTGAATCGCCTCCGGCGAGGCGAACGACGGCCGCGGAACGGGGTTGTTCCCCTTTCGGAGCAGGAGGCCGAAACGGTTTCGGACCCGGAGCGATTCCGACCCGCTCACGCGGGCGCACGAAGGCCCGGCGGAGTGCCCCGCCGGGCCTTCGTGCGCCGCCGTCGATCCGCCGCGGCTCAGCTCGCCATCTCGATGCCGTGCTGCTTGCGGCGCTGCCACAGCACCTTGCGCGACACGCCCAGCTGGCGCGCGGCGTCGTTGATGCTGCCCCCCACCTCGCGCAGGGTGGCCTCGATGTACAGCCGCTCCACCTCGTCCAGCGTGAGGCCGCGCGGAACCGGGAGCGTGTCGGCCTCGGCGGCGCGGCCGGGCGTTCCGCTCATCTCGGGGATCTCCAGCACCGGCGAGCGCGAGAAGATCATCGCCCGCTCGATCACGTTGCGCAGCTCGCGCGCGTTGCCGGGCCAGTCGTAGCGCTGCAGCCGCTGCGTGCCCAGGCTGTCGATGGCGGGCACCGGCTTGGCGAAGTACTCGGCCGCGCGCTTCACGAAGTGCCGCGCGATCGCGGGGATGTCGCTCTTGATCTGGCGCAGCGGCGGCAGGATCTGCGCGGCCACGTTCAGCCGGTAGTACAGGTCCTCGCGGAACTTGCCGGCGCGCACCTCGGCGGGCAGGTCCACGTTGGTGGCGGCGATCACGCGCAGGCTCACCCGCTGCTCGCCGGTGCTGCCGATGCGGCGGAACACCCGGCTTTCCAGGAAGGAAAGGAGCTTGGCCTGCAGCTCCAGCGGCATCGAGCCGATCTCGTCCAGGAACAGCGTGCCGCCGTCGGCCACCTCCACCAGCCCCTTCTTGGCCTGGCGGGCGTCGGTGAAGGCGCCCTTCTCGTAGCCGAACAGCTCGGCCTCGAGGAGGGTGGCGGGGATGGCGGCGCAGTTGACCTCCATGAAGCGGTAGGCGCTCTGCTGGCTGGCGCCGTGGATGGCGCGCGCCACCATGTTCTTGCCGGTGCCGCTCTCGCCCAGCAGCAGCGCGGTGACCTGCGGCACCAGCGCCACCTGGTCCACGAACTCACGCACCTGCTGGACCAGCGGGTGCGAGCCCACGATCCCGTGCCGGTCGAAGCGGATCTGCGCCACGCTGGACAGCAGCTCGCGCGCGGGAACTTCCTCCATCGCCCGGCGCAGGCGCGTTTCCAGCGCCTTGGGCTCCACCGGCCGGGTGACGAAGTCGGTGGCGCCCGCCTCCAGCGCCCGCTCGGCCTCGGCCTCCTTGCCGCGGGTGGTGACGATGATCACCGGCAGGGTGCGGTCGATCTCGCGCAGCCGCTCGGTGAATGCGATGCAATCCATCCTCGGCGTCGACAGGCCGCACACCACCGCGTCGGGCGGATCCGAGCGGATCTCGTCCAGCGCCTCGTCCGCGCGCGTGAAGCTCTTGGTGACGAACCGGCGCCCGCGCTCCAGCTGCGCGGTCACCAGGGCCACCTGGTCGGCTTCGTCGTCGACGATGAAAACGGTCGGATTCACGGACAGGGTGTGCTGCGAGGGACGGAAGTACGAAAGTACGAAAGTGCGGAGTACGAAAGTACGGGACGGGGCAGGCGCGGCGGGAGCGGGAGTGGAATTGAGGATGCGCATCCCTTCCGCATTCCTTCCTCCTCTCCGGTGAAGCGGGCAGGACGAGCGCTCACCGGCGCGGGGAGGGGCCGGCACGAACCGGCAAAGCCGGCCGAACGCACCAGCCCGGCTTGCTGTCCCCTGTCCCCTATCCCCTGTCCCCCATCCCTCGTCCCCTACTTCCGCTCCCAGCGATCCGCGTCGCGCACCTCGTACTTGTGCAACGTGCGCTCGATGGCGTCCTGCAGGTCGAGCCCCATCTGGTTGGCCAGCACCACGCACACGAACACGATGTCGGCCAGCTCCAGCGCGATGTCCTGGTCGGGCTCGCCGGGCTTCTTGGTCTTGGGCCCGTAGCGATGGTTCAGCTCGCGCGCCAGCTCGCCCACCTCCTCGGTCAAGCGCGCCAGGTTCACCAGGGGCGGAAAGTACCCCTCCTTGAACTGCGAGATGTACGCGTCGACCTGCTTCTGTACGTCGCGGAGATCCATCCGGGCGCAGGCGTGTAGTTCGGGTTGTCAGGGGATTCGGCACGAAAGGTATGCATGTTCCCAAACGGAAACAAGCCCCTCGCGTTGCAGGTTCGCAGCACGTCGCCGTAGATTCACGCACCGGAACACAGGCTGGATGAGGGGATCGGCGGCGCACCGACAGGGATGAGACCGCACCGTCGGCCCATCGCTCGCGGGGCCTGAGAGCCTTCCCGGCGCTTCGTGGGAGGCTGGAACTCCACCGCCGGCCGCGCGGCACCTGAAGGCTTTCACCCTCCACCGTGAAGCGGGGGAGGGCGAGCGCTCTCAGGCGTGGGGACGGGGGCCCCGCGGGACCCGTCCAAGTGCGCGGATGCGCGTCGGCACTGCCGTCCGCTTCACCTGCAATCACATCCCGAGATGGCGAGGAGCGTTTGAGCCAGGCCCGCGTGGGAATCATCATGGGCAGCCGCAGCGACCGCGACACCATGCTCGAGGCCGCGCGCGTGCTGGACGAGCTGGGGATTGCCCACGAGATGGAGATCGTGTCGGCGCACCGCACCCCCGACCGCATGTTCCGCTATGCCGAAGAGGCGGAAGGACGCGGCATCGAGGTGATCATCGCCGGCGCGGGCGGGGCCGCCCACCTCCCGGGGATGACCGCCGCCAAGACCGTGCTCCCCGTGATCGGCGTGCCCGTCCTCTCGTCCACCCTGAACGGGCTCGACTCGCTCCTCTCCATCGTACAGATGCCCAGGGGCGTGCCCGTGGCCACCGTGGCCATCGGCAAGGCCGGCGCGGCCAACGCGGGCCTGCTCGCCGCGCGCATCCTGGGCTCGGCCGACGCGGGGATCCGCGACCGCCTGCGAGCCTACGCCGCGCGCATGGCCGAAGACGCCCTGCGCCCCGACCCCGCCAGCTGATGTCGTCCATTCCATCGAACGACCCGTCGAGCGACGTGGTGCTTCCCGGCGCCACCATCGGCATCGTGGGCGGCGGGCAGCTGGGGCGGATGTTCGCGCTGGAGGCGCGGCGCATGGGCTACCGCGTGGCGGTGCTCGACCCCGGCGCCGACGCCCCCGCCGCGCAGGTGGCCGACGAGCACGTCCACGCGCCGTTCGACGACGCCTCGGCCATGCGCGCGCTGGCCGAGCGGTCGAGCGTGGTCACGCTGGAGTGGGAGAACGCCGACGTCGCAACGCTGCGTGACATCGAGCGCATCGTTCCGGTGCGACCCGGCCCCGGCGTGCTGGAGGTGGCGCAGCACCGCGTGCGCGAGAAGGACGCCGCGCGCGCCCTGGGCGTGCTCACCGCCGGCTACCGCGCCGTATCCTCGCGCGCTGAGCTGCACGAAGCCCTGCGCGAGATCGGCGGCCCCGCGGTGCTCAAGACCGCGCGCTGGGGCTATGACGGCAAGGGCCAGGCGGTGATCCGCGACCCGGCCGCGGCCGACGACGCGTTCGACTCCGTGGCCGGCGGGGCGGGGGAGGGGCCGGTGGACCTGATCCTGGAGGAGTGGGTCCGGTTCAGCATGGAGATCTCGGTCGTCTGCGCGCGGACCGCGCTGGGCGAGGTGGCCTGCTTTCCCGTGGCCGAGAACGTCCACCACAACGCCGTCCTCGATGTCTCCGTCGCTCCCGCCCGCGTGTCGGCCGAGGTGGCGGACGAGGCCCGGCGCGTGGCCGAGACCCTGGCGCGCGGCCTGGAGGTGGTGGGGCTGCTGGCCGTGGAGATGTTCGTGGGCGAAGACGGGCAGGTGCGCATGAACGAGCTGGCGCCGCGCCCGCACAACTCCGGGCACTACACCCTGGAGGCCTGCCCCGTCTCCCAGTTCGAGCAGCAGCTGCGCGCGGTGTGCGGGCTGCCGCTGGGCTCGGTCGACCTGCTGCGCCCCGCCGCGATGGCCAACCTGATGGGCGAGCACGCCGGCACCGCGCTGGGCCGGCCCGGCGCCGCGGGCGCGCTGGGGGTGCCGGCCACGGCGCTGCACCTGTACGGCAAGGCCGAGGCGCGCCCGGGGCGCAAGATGGGCCACCTCACCAGCCTGGGCGCCACGGCGGGCGAAGCGCTGGAGCGGGTGCTGCGCGCCCGTGAGCTGCTCTCGGCGTAGGCAGTTTTTGCGGCGGGACTTGCGTTCCGCGCGCGCCGCATGCATCTCTACAGTGACCGCCCTTTCCACCACGCCCAACACGACCCTCCAGCCAGGGCGCATCCGTCCCCCGCAGTGGACGGGCACCGCGCCGTCAGGAACGCCCCACGCAACGCGTTCCACGTAGTGATGCCGGCTGAAACCCCCGCCTCCGCCCCATCGTAAACAAATTGGGAACACGCGGGGTATCATCGTGTGTGGAAATGGCCCGCGCCTTGCCTTTGTGAGGGAGCAGGGAGGCGGCTAGCACAAAGGAGGCTCCGTGATCCTTCACTGCAATTTCGAAGAGCTTCGGGCCCTGACGTCGGCGTCGGAGCTGATCGTGGGCGACGCCCACGTTCAGCCGGGTGCCGTCGCGGCGCCGCCCGAAGGCCTGGTGATGGTGGAGCACCTCCTCCCCCGCCTGACCGGCGACGTGAGCATCGAGACGCTGGACGACCAGCGGCGCGTGCGGAAGGCCGTGGACTACATCTGCGGCGAGCTGCACCGGCGCCTGGACGACCAGATCATCGAGACGAACCCGGCCAACGAGGAGGCGGTCGCCCTGTACTTCGACTACGGCCACTCGCGCACCGTGCTCTATCGCCTGGAGCAGATGGGCGCCGAGATGGAAGCCATCGTAGACCTGATCTCCGGCTCCAACCCCGCCGCCGCGTCCACCGTGACCTTCCCGGACTGACGCGAGCCGCACGAGCCGGACTCGAGATAGGAAGGCAGAGGCCCCGCACCGGAACCCGGTGGCGGGGCCTTCTGCCGTTCATCGCACCCGCACCTGCCAGTCCCGAGGGTCGCGTCGCCAGTGCATCACCGCGATCACGGTCACCTGGCCATCCTCTTCGAAGTAGAAGACGGAGTAGGGGACGCCCTGAGCGACCGCCTTGCGGACGTAGCCGTAAACAACTTCATGCGCCCTGGGAAACTCCGCGACCAAGGTCACGCACTCCCGGATCGCGCGAAGAAACTGCTGGGCCACGGCGGGCGAATACGTCCGCTGAAACCATCTCGCCGCGTCCTTAATGTCCAGTTTTGCTTCGCGGCTGTATATCGGTGTCTTCCCGCCGGGCGACATCATGCCGCCGAGGCCCTGTCCTGAGCCAGGTGCCGCTGGATCTCCGCCTCTACGACCTCCCAGGGCTCCCCGCCGTCAAGATCGAGCCGGTGAGCCTGCAGCCGACGCTCGATCTCGGCGCGGAACGCGGGCGAGAGCGCCCACTCCGGCTCGTGCACGCCGAGGAGATCCGGGGCTTCCTGGCTTCGGCCCGATTCCCCCGCGGGAACCCGGTTGTCGTCGAATGCCGAATCATGGGACATCGTCCGCTCCTCGATAGGAAGGTCTAGCCGCAAATGTACAACAAGAACAGGCCGCCCGGAAGGGCGTTCTCCGGGAGAACGAAACAGCCCCGGACGCGGGGTCCGGGGCTGCCGTGCTGAACGCCGATCCGGCCAGGAGCCTCAGGCCGAGCAGTAGTACAGCCGCGCGGGGAGGATGTTGAGCGGCTCGAAGGCCTCGCGGATCTCGCGGAACTCGGCCTTGAGGAAGCGGGCCACCTCGCGCGAGAACTGGTACACCAGGAAGCGGCCGCCCGGGCGCAGCGAGTGCCGCGTGGCGCGCACGATGTCGGCGCTCACCTGCTCGGGCATGGTGCTGAAGGGGATCCCCGAGATCACGTAGTCGGCCTTCTCCAGCCCCATCTCGACCAGCACGCGGCCCACGTCGGCGGCCGAGCCGTGCACCACCGTCAGGCGCGGGTCGGGGATGGAGGCGCGCAGGAACTCCACGAAGTCGTCGTTGGTCTCGAACACCACCATGTGGCCGTCGCTGCGCAGGCGCTTGAGCACCTCGGCGGTGATGTTCCCCACGCCGGGGCCGTACTCCACCACCACGCGGGCACGCCGCCAGTCCACCTGGCGCATCAGGTCGCTCACGAGGAAGCGGGAGCTGGGGATGATGGAGCCCAGCATGCGCGGGTGCTTGAAGAAGTTCCGCGCGAAGAGGAGTACCTGCTGCCTGCGACGCGACGCCGATGTATTCGCCATTCCGACTCTCCGATGGACGGGTCCACGTGAGGATTGAGGTGCCGGCCTGGGCCGGCTGCTGCGCGCCGCAGGCGCACGATGCGGGCCGCCATGTTCGCACACCGGACGCCCCAACGCAAGAATCCGCCCCTTCTTAGCACTTACGCGGGATCGGCTGCATCTCCCCGTGGCACGGCAGGGATTGGGCAAGGTCCCGATGAGACGAGCCCTCCCCGGCCCGGGGGGGCGGGGGAGGGCTCGACCGGCCGCGTGGGCGGGGCGCTCAGATGCGCAGCTTGGTCCACAGCATCACGGCGCCGCAGTTGGAGCCCATCGGCCCGTCGCGCACGAACTGGATGGGCACGCTGGCGCCGCCGTACACCTCGATCCCCTCGATGTCTTCGGGGCGGATCAGGTCGTCCACCGAGGTGGCGGTGCCGTACATGTTCACCGACTGCCCGTCGATGTACACCAGCGGCTCGCACCCCCCGCGCGCCCGCAGCGCCACCGAGCCGCGGCGCGTGGGCCGGAAGCTGAGCCCGGCCACGCGCCGCAGCACGTCGGAGGTGCGGGCGGCGTGGGTGGCGGCGATCTGCTCGCGGGTCATGAAGCGGCCCTGCCGGTGGCCGGCGGCGCGCTCGTAGAACCCCGCGATCAGGGGCGAGGTGGCACGCCGCGAGGCGCTCACCTGCACCGGGTCGAGGCTCACCGCGTCGCTGGTCATGTGGAAGAGCACGTCGAGCGAGTCGAGGCCGCCCACCACCACCTGCTCGGAAAGCAGCGACACGTAGCCCACGCGCAGCGCGGCCAGGCGGTAGGTGCCCGCCCCGGGGATCTCCACGTCGAACACCCCCTCCTCGTCGGTCTGCACGCGGCTGCGCACGGCGTCGCCGGCGCGCACCTCCACGGTGGCCGAGGCCACGGGGTTGTTGGTGCCGCGCTCCAGCACGCGGCCGTGCACCGTCTGCGAGGCGGCGGGGGCGGCCGCGCACAGGAGCAGCGCGGCGGTGATGGCCTGCGGGCGCATGGCTAGCCTCCCGCCGAAGGGTGGAGGAGGTCCGGCGCGGGGTCGGGTGCCGGACGGGAGCGCGGCGGCCGGATCCGGCCGCCGACGATGGAACGAACGAGCGGAGAATTTTCTTGCATGGAGCGCGCCGGACCCGTCGCGCGTGCCTGTATCCATGCGCTGGCCGGCGCGATCGCGCAAGTGTCCCCCCCACGCGGCACTCCCGGCAGGGCCCGCCAGGCGCCAGATTAGGGGGGTGGAGCCGCCGGCCGGTCCGCCGCTCCCCATCCACCCTCCACGCAGTCGATGATCACGAGCGAACGCAGCACCGGCACGCCCTCCCCGCCGCCGCCGTCCCTCACCTGGGCGGGGCTGCGGCGGCAGCTGAGCACGCTTCCCAACCAGCTCACCGCCACGCGCCTGGCCCTGGTGCCGGTGCTGTGGGTGCTGGCGCTGTTCAACCGCCCGGTGTGGCTGGGGGTGGGCGTGGCGGTGGCCGGCGCCACCGACGTGCTGGACGGCTGGCTGTCGCGCCGCTGGCACCAGGAGAGCGAGTTCGGCAGCCGGATGGACTCCATTGCCGACCACCTGCTGGCCATCTCGGTGACCCTGTGGCTGGTGCTGCTGCGGCCGTTCTTCTTCCGCGAGCAGCGCTGGCCGCTGATCGTGTGGTCGGCGTTCGCGCTGCTGGTGCTGGTGGTGAGCTGGGTGCGCTTCCGCCGCTTCGTGGACCTGCACCTGTACAGCGCCAAGGCGGCGGTCTTCCTGGCCTTCTGCTTCGGCATCCCGCTGCTGGTGCTGGGGCGCTACAGCCGCATCCAGTTCTGGATCACCATCGGCATGTGCACCCTGGCCGCCGCCGAGGCGCTGGTGGTGGTGCTCACGCGCGACCAGGTGGACGAGCGGATGGGGTCGATCGTGCTTTCGCGCCGCCGACGTGCGTGAACCCCGCGGTGCGGTCGAACGGCCCCCGTTCGTGGAGCTGGTGCGGTCGTTCGCGGGCCGGGCCACCGTTCGCCGACGGTTGGACGGGCCGCCCGTCGTCACCGCCGCACGGGATGCGTCACACCGCGCACAGCGAGGTGCTGCCGCCGCCCACGCAGCCGCTCCAGCAGGTCTGCACGCAGGTGCCCTTGAACTGGCAGGTGGCCACGCGGCCGATGCCACAGGTGCCCAGGTTGCTGTAGTCCTGCGCCTGGACCGTGCCGCCGGCGTGCTCGGCCATGCCGGCCTCGAAGCTCTCCACGTCCAGCCGGTCGATGTTCAGCCGGATCTTGCGCATCGCTCGTACCTCCGGGTGGGGGAAGTGAACGGGCGCGCGGCCAGCCCCGCCGCGCGCCCGGGCGCGGTCACGCGCACAGCGTGGTGCCGCACTTGCTGCCGCAGGTGAACGCGCAGGTGCCGCCCGCCTGGCAGGTGGCCACGCGCCCGTCGCAGGTGCCCAGCTGGCTGTAGAAGTGCCCGTGCACGGTGCCGCGGGCATCCGTAACCACCGCCGTGTCGAAGCTCTCCACGTCCAGCCGGTCCAGGTCCATCCGGATCTTTCGCATGGGAACGGTCCTCCGGGTCCAGGTGAAAGGGAAGCTGCCCGCCGCACCCACGGCGCATCCGTATCGCTGGGCGGCGCGGCCTCGCCGAGCCCGGCACGGCGGGTTCGGCGGTGCTACATCATCCGGCCGGGAGTGCGGCGAGGCTCCCAGAAAGTGTGGCGGAAAACGCCCGCGCGCAACCCGACAACCACGCGCAGTGTCCAACTCTAGTGGACGGGCGGTGCGAGGCCGTATGGCCCGTCCATGGTAGCAATGCGGTTGGGATCACGTGTGTGTTGAGGGAGATCCAGACGCATCGTGGAAGCTCCACACGCTGGACCGGTATCCCTGCACCGGGCCGCCCTCCTCCAGCGTTACCGGTTGCCGACACGCTGCGCGTAGTGGCGTATGTCTAGCGTTTGCAGCGGGTTAGGTGAGCAATGGGAGCCCTTGCGCATCTGGACGACATGCGTTTATAGTCAGATAAGGTGACGCGCAGGGTGGTGGGGTGGGTGGAGGGGACGAGCGCGCGCCACCGTTCGCCGCGGAGCGCGGCGAAGCCACCCATCCCGCTGCAGGGGAGAAGGATGAATCCGAAGAGCTCGTACGGAATGCGCGCCGCCGCGGCGGCGATCGTGCTGGCGGCCGCGGCTGCGGCCGCCTGCGCCGACCAGGGGGTGCTGGAGCCGGGCGCGTCGGGCCCTCGCCCGGCCGGACCGGCGGCCATCGTGAACCCGCCCGGCTGCCGCGTGAACGACGCGGCCTTCTCGCGCTCGTTCCGCGACAACGTGAACCTGGACCTGAACGACTACGCCCGCATCTTCGCCGACGCCGAGAACGCGGCCTGCGCCGAGGGCGCCGACTACGCGCTGTACGACAAGGTGAAGTCCACCATGGACACGCGCCCCGCCGTGTTCACCGAGTGGCTGCAGGGCGCCAACGTGGCGTTCATCTTCGCTGCGGCCCAGCGCATCGGCGCCAACGGGTTCGCCACCAAGGACCTGGACACGCAGCTGCGCCGTGTGGAAAGCGCGTTCGCCGCCGGGCGCGACCTGGGTTGCGCGAAGGAGAGCGGCAACCAGTGCCTGGACGACTACTCCATCGCCTCGTCCGGCTACGCCTGGATCGCCGCGTACAAGTACCGCCGCGGCGACGCGGCCACCAGCGTGGAGGCCTTCCGGCAGAAGGCGCGCGTCTACATCGACAGCACCTTCATCGCCACCTGCATCCACCAGAGCGAGGGCACGCCCACGCTGTGCAACGGCGCGGTGGGCGGCGCCACCTCGCGCACGCTCAGCCTGAACCACGGGCAGCAGATGCCGTCGTATGGCTTCGGGCTGCTGACCAGCCTGGCGTCCACGGTGCTGGGGCTGGACGCGGCGGGCGCGCCGTACACCTTCAGCGCCACCAACAAGGCCATCTCAAAGATGCTGTTCGAGGAGGCGCAGCGTGCGGTGGACGCTTCGGTGTCGCCCTTCGCGTTCCGCTCCAACTGCGTGAGCCCGTACCGCGACGGGAGCGGCAACTGGTGGCTGGGGCCGGCCACCTACTTCTGCGGGGGGCCAGACAACTACCAGCCGCAGATGTACCGCGTGGACGCCTTCTACACCAACTGGATCGGTGCGCTGCCCACGGCGGGTACCTACCAGTCCAACGTGTTCAACGACAACCACTTCGCCCTGGGGTCGAGCGACAACGGCTTCTTCTCGTGGGGCCGGCATCAGGCGTATGGCAAGCTGGGGTACGACTGGATCGCCACCCCGCGCGAGTACCTGCCGTTCGACAGCTACGACCCCATCGGCTACCTGGAGGGGGTGAGCGCCACCGGCGTGGCCAGCGGGTGGACGTGCGACAAGGATGCGCCGGGGAAGGCCAACCGGGTGGACTTCTACACCGGGAGCACCTTCGTCACCTACGCCCGCGCCAACGGCGGGAGCGAGGCGGCGGTGAACAGTCTGTGCAACGGCGGCACGGCGCATCGCTTCGCCGTGCAGCTTCCCGCGTGGACGCAGGGGCAGGACATCGTGGCCTACGGGCTGGACTACACCTGGTTCGGCTTTACCCAGCTGACCTGCCTGCAGAGCCCGCGCTGCGCCTGGTAAGCTGATCCCATTCACGCAGAGACGCGGAGCCGCGGAGACGTTCTCGGTGGCTCTGCGTCTCCGTGTCTGTGCGGGATCCAATCGGATGTGGCGGTGGCGCGCGTGCCCGCCGGAGCGCACCTTGAAGCCCGGCAGACGTCCATGGACGTCGATCGGCGGGTGTCGACCCGTGGAGGTCCGCCTCGCGGACGGCGACACGCGGACCCCGGCGCGGGCGGCCGGGTATCTTCCGCGCGCCGTTCCGCCCGTCGCCGGCTCAACCCTGAATCCCGACCATCCGGAGCCCCGTCATGCGTTTGATCCGTATCTCCCGCGCGCTGGTGAAGGGCGCCGCGTTCGCCGGCGTGGCCATGCTGGCCGCGTGCGGCAAGACCGGCGAGGCCTCGCCGCCGCAGGGCGGCGCCAGCCAGACGCGCGCGCAAGCCTCGGCCGCGCAGGCGCCGCTCCCCGCCGACGCGCCGCTGGCGGTGGTGTACAAGAGCCCCACCTGCGGCTGCTGCAACGCGTGGGTCGAGCACATGCGGCAAAGCGGCTTCCGGGTGGAGACGCACGACACCGCCAACGTGGACCCGGTGAAGGACGAGGGACACGTGCCGCAGAACGGCCGCTCGTGCCACACGGCGCGCGTGGGCCGCTACGTGATCGAGGGCCACGTGCCGGCCGACCTGGTGAAGAAGCTCCTGGCCGAGAACCCGGCCGACGTGGCCGGCCTGACCGTGCCGGGGATGGTCACCGGCTCGCCCGGGATGGAGGGCCCCAATCCGCAGCACTACGACGTGATCGCCTTCACCCGCGACGGCCAGACGCGGGTCTACGCCAGCCGCTGACCGGCGGGGCGAATTCCCCCCCTCGACTCCGCGTTTCGCGCGGGCCGGAGAGCGATCCGGCCCGCGCGCTGCGTTTGTTTGGCCCGAAGAGGTTGCACGTGCACGGCGAGGCTCCTATCACTACTCCATGCGTGCCCACCCCACCGCTGGGAGCAAGGATCGATGAGCGACGGCCAGATCCCGTTCAAGCTGCTCTACTTTCGCGCCGGCTGGTGTGGCGTGTGCCACGAGAAGGAGCCCGTGGTGGAAGAGATCGCCCGATCGGCTGCCCTGCCGCTGGACGTGGTGGATTGGGAGACGGAGGAAGGGCAGACGCGGGCGATAGGGCTGCGGGTGCAGACCGTGCCCACGCTGGCGCTGGTGGACGGCGAGCGCGTGCGCTTCCGGCTGGTGGGCGCCATGATCACCCCCGAGACGGCCACGCACCTGATCGGGATGTACCGCCCGGCACCGGGCAACGCGGGAGGCGGCGATGGTTCCTGACGAGCTGCGGAAGAAGCTGCACGACGCACGGGAAGAGGCGCTGCGGGTGGGCGACAGCCCGCTTCGCGCCGACCTGCTGGCCGACCGGCTGGGCCCGCTCGCGCGCGAGGTGGCCGCCTCGCCCGCCACCGACGAGACGAAGGCCCGCATCGGCGCCGCCCTGGCAGACGCCGAGCGCGTGCTGCGCCGCGACGACGACGGCCGCGAGGCCGCCCGCCACCTGGCCACCGCCCTCAGCCACACCGAGGTCCGCACGCGCAAGGCGTCGCCCTTCCTGGACGACGACTGAGCAAGCCCGCTGCTCGCCTCGCCGTCCCCCGCACCAGAGACAGAGCGGGCGGCCAGCGCATCTTGCTCAGTGAGTTCGTCACTCAGACGCCGTGAGCATGCCCGTGCGTCCGTACGATTCTATGTGCATCATTAAAATCCTATCCGGACCTTTTATGCCTGGCGCCTCGGCTTTACCTTTGGACAGGTGGATGTTTCGCGGGCCGCTGTTTCCGCAGGGTCGCGGCCCCTCCGGTGAAGGATTGATCGATGTCACCGCTTCTTTCGGCATCTCGCGCAGTTCCGGCCTACCCGGTCCGCCGCTGTACGCGGACTCACCACCGGCTCCGACCCTGAACGCGGCCGCATGCACCCCTGGGTGGCATACGGCCGCGCTTGTTCGTGCGGGTGGAGTGGCGCCCCCCATCCCGCCGCGGCCCGTGAGCCTTTCACGGCCGATCCGTTCCTCACTTCAGGAGATGGACTCATGGAGAAGCTGAAGCTGGAGATGGACGAGCTCGCCGTCACCTCGTTCGAGGTGCAGAAGGACGAGAAGCCCGCCGAGGGCACCGTGCATGGCAACACCACGGTGGACGCGTGTTACCCGACGCTCGTGCGCCCGGTGACGTGCGACTGCTGACGGACCGCCGCCCCGCCGGAACGTCTGGCGGGGCGGCATCGGTTCGGCCCACGGGGTCGCCTGCCCGGCGCCCCGTCTTCGATCCGCCTGCGTGGACCGGCGGCGCGACGGGGCGCGGCGTGCGCGTGGCGGTGGTGGACAGCGGGTGGGACCGGGGCCAGCCCGACCCCCGCGTGCTCGCGGGTGTGGGGATCGATCCCGACGCGGGCGGCGTCGGCTGGTGTGCCGACGACCACGACCGGATCGGCCACGGCACGGGCGCGGCGCACCAGATCCTGGCGGTGGCGCCGGGGTGCCGCGTGTTGCCGGCGCGCGTGTTCGGCGGCGCGCTGGAGACGTCGCCGAGCGCGCTGGTGGCGGCGCTCGACTGGTCGGTGGGGCAGGGGGCGCGGGTGGTGAACCTGAGCCTGGGCACCGAGCGCGAGGACGCCGTGCGCCCGCTCTACGCCGCCTGCGAGCGCGCGCGGCGTGCCGGCGTGATCGTCGTGGCGGCCGGCGGCAACTTCGGCGAGACGTGCTACCCCGCCGTGTTCGACCCCGTGATCGGCGTGGCGATGGGCCAGTTCGGCTCGCCCTTCGAGTACCGCTACCGCGCGGGCGAGGCGCTGGAGGTGGAGGCGTGGGGGGTGCGCCAGCCGGTGCCGGGGCTGGACGGCCGCGTCTCGATTGCCACCGGCACCAGCGTGGCCGCGCCGAACGTGGCCGGCATCGTGGCGCTGCTGCTGGAGCGCCACCCGGGCGCGCGGCTGGAGCAGGTGCGCGAGCTGCTGGCCGAGCACGCGACCGGCTGATCTCGATCTTGCCCGGACGGACGCGCCGGGCGGCGAGGCTCGTCATCGAGGCGCTTGCTCATCCAATCCCGACGAGCCGACGAATGCCGCGAGGCTGACGGAGGTTGGTTCTTTCGCGTTCCAACGCACTACGATAAATGGCGCCTCAACGAGGAGCATAATTCTGGGAATCATGAGTTCGGCCGTCAGGGGAAGAGGGTAGCCGAGCGCAGGAGGTCAGGCTGCTCGTCCAGCACGACATGAGACCTGCTTTTTCTGGTCGTGGTAAAACGAAGCAGAGGACCGGGGCGAGCTACCCTGGTCCTCTGTTCGTTTCCATGCGCGACAGGTCAGCTACACCGTCGCCTCGGCGGAGGCCAGGCCCGGCGCGAGCGGGCTCCCAAGCAGCGCGTCGAGCTCGCGGCGGGCCTCGGCCTGGGCGGCGGCGTCTTGCTGGAGCTCGCGGGTGAGCGCGGCCAGCGGCTCGAGCGAACCGCCGTCCGTGGCCTCGGCGCTGAGACGCCCCAGCACCGTGAGCGCGTCGAGCAGCCGCTGCGCGCTGGCGTCGCGCATCCGCTCGCAGCGCGCCAGGGCGTCCAGCCATCCTTCGTCGTGCGTGGCGCGCGGCCCCGGCGCCTGCAGGCGCGCGAGCGTGGCGTCGAGCCGGTCGAGGTCGCGCGCCACGCCGCACGCGGCCAGCAGCACGCGCGACACCCGGTCGCCGATCCCGAACGGGTCGTTGCGCTCGCGCGCCGCGGCGAACACCGCGCCGCCGAGGCGCGCCACGTCGGCCAGCAGGCGCCGCGCGCCACCGTCGGGAAGGGCGGTGAGGGTGCCCGCCACGCGCCCGTCCACCGCGGCCGGCAGCGCGCTGCGCCGGCCGCGCGGCGCCACCAGCGGCGTGGCCGCCTCGTTCCACGCGCCGCCCAGCAGCACCGCCACGAACACCGGCGTGGTCCAGGTGAGCAGCGGCAGCGCGGTGCGGCCGGCATACAGGCCGGCCGTCAGCACGAGCGCCGCCAGCAGCAGGAACGGAGCCGGCACCAGCGTCCACGCCTGCGCCGCCGGGAGGGTGCGGGCGGCGGCGCCCTGCGCGCCCAGCTGCTCGGCCGCGTGCGCCGCCGCGGGGGCCGGCAGCCGCGCCAGCGCCACCTCGCCGCCGCGCGCCAGCCGGCCGCGCGCCGCGCCCCCGCCCGCCAGGAACGGCGCCAGCGCGGCCGCGCCGGCCGCGCCCAAGCGCGCCAGCACCAGCGTGTCGCGCCGCGCGTGCGGCGCGTCGCCACACGCCAGGCACGGCCCCGCTCCGGTGGATGCCGCACCGCACAGGGGGCAAGGCGCGCCGCTCTCCGCGTAAAACGGGAACGCCGCGGCCGCGCTACGCGCGTCGAGCGCGTGCAGCAGCGCGTCGGCGGAGGGATAGCGCGATTCGGGGGCGGCGGCGGTGCAGCGGGCCACCACGTCATCGAGCCATGCGGGCGTCTCGGCGCGCAGGCGGCGCGGGCGGTGTCCGCTGGCGCTGGGGGTGGGCGGCAGGTGCTGCGAGGGCGAGGCGGGGAGGCGGCCGGCCAGCGCGAAGAAGAGCGTGATCCCCAGCGCGTAGACGTCGGCCCGCGCGTCGCCGCGCTGGCCGGCCAGCACCTCGGGCGCGGTGTAGGCGAGCGTGCCCACCAGCGCGGCGGTCTGCGTGAGCGCGGCCGCGTCGTCCAGCCGTGCCGAGCCGAAGTCGGTCAGCCGCGCGTGGCCGTCGGGGTCGAGCAGGATGTTCTGCGGCTTCACGTCGCGGTGCAGCACGCCGCGCCGGTGCGCCGCCGCCAGCGCCGACGCGACGCCTGAGGCAAGGTGCGCCGCTTCGTCGGGCGCCAGGGGGCCCCGCTCGCGCACGCGCACCTGCAGGTCGGGGCCCGCCACGCGCTCCATGGCGATGAAGCTCCACCCGCCGTCGCTGGCGAAGTCGTAGACGCTCACCACGTTGGGGTGCGAGAGCGAACGCGCCGCGCGCACCTCGCGGCGCATCCGCTCGCGGGCGGCCTCGGCCACGGCGGGGGGCGGCACCAGCAGCTTCAGCGCGATGGACGCGTCCACCCGCCGGTCGCGCGCCTCGTAGACCACCGACCACGCGCCGCGGCCGATCTCCTCGCCCACCTGGTAGCGACCGGCGAGCACCGTTCCCGGCGCCGGGTACGGGGCCGCGGGTGCGCTCACGCGCCCCCCGCCACGCCCATCTCCCCCAGAACCTCTTCCGCGCGGCGTCGAAACCCGTCCTCGGCGCTGTACAGTTGGAGGAAGCGGGTGAGGTGCTGGCGGGCGGCGTCGCGCTCGCCCAGCGCGTATTCCGAGATGCCCGCGTGGTAGAGCGCGATGTAGCTGTCGGGGCTGAACTCGAGCACCAGCCGCATCATCGGCCCCGCCGCCCGGTCGTCGCCCGCGTCGGCCACGGGGTCGGCGATGGCGAGGAGGATGTCGGCCGCGGCCGCGCGCTGCTCAGGCGGAAGGGAGGCGATCGCCCCGCGCGCCTGGTCGATGCGGCCCGCGAGCGCGTAGCACGCCGCCTGGTAGGCGCGGCCCTCAAACCCCTCGGGCGGCGGCATGCGGCGCATCCCCACGTCCACCTCCACCGGGTTGCACATCGGCCTCACCCGCGTGAGCCATCCCCCGCCAGTGGCGTCGCCGGGTTCGATCCCAGCCTGCGCGTGCGCGGCGTCGGGCGGCGGCGCGCCTGCCCGCGCGTTGACGGCGTAGGCACACAGCCCCAGGTAGGCGAACGCCGCCAGGTAGAGGAATCGGCTCATCCTTCGTACGCCCGCGCTTGCGGAAGAGGGCCGCGTGCCACGACGGCGGCGCGCGGAAAACGTCGATGTCCCTCCATCATAATCCGGGTCTCACGATGAAAGAAGGATCACGCCGGCCGCCTTCCTCCGCGCGCCTTCACCGGCGGCACGCCGCGCATCGAGCCCGATGCTCCTCGCGGGTCCGGCGAGCTGGAGCGCCGGCGCGCGGAGGGAATCAGCGCAGCCGCAGCCTGAACACGACGGCGCGATGATCCGAGGCTTCGCCGGGGAGCACCCGCGCGCTCCGGCAGCGCGTGCCGCCGGTCACGTACAGGTAGTCGATCCGCCGCACGGGCGCGTTGGAGGGGAACGTCTTTTCGTCGCCCTCGCCGCAGCCTGCCCACGCGTCGCGGAAGCCCGCTCCGCGCAGCTGCTCGTGGACGGCGCTCTCCGGGCCGGAGTTGAAGTCTCCGCCCAGCAGCAGCGGCATCCCCGGCCCGGCCATCGTACGCGCGACCCTCAGCACGGTGGCGATCTCCTGCACGCGCCAGACGTCGTCACCCGTGTGGTCCAGGTGCGTGTCGAGCACGGCCAGCGGCCCGCCGGGCGCGGCGATCACCGCGAGCAGCACCCCGCGCTGCTCGCGGCCCTCCACCGTGCGCCCGGGCGGCGCCGTGACCGCAAGGGGGACCAGCGTGTCGCGCTGGATCGGCCAGCGCGAGAGCAGGGCCACGCCGTAGTCGCCTCCCTGGAAGGAGATCGTCCGCCCGAACGCGGCCGAGTAGCCGGTGAGCCGCGCGAGGGTGGCGGGCTGGTCGGTGGGGCCGGAGCGCCGCGTGTTGCGGTCCACCTCCTGGAGGAGCACGAGGTCTGCCCCCGTGCTCCGGACGACGTCCGCGATCCGCGCCAGGTTCTCCCGCCCGGCGAGGTCTTTCCCCGCGCGGATGTTGTAGACCAGCACGGTGAGCTCCCGCGCGCCTCGGGGTGCGGGCGGGGCCGTGGCGCAGCCGGCCAGCAGGGCGGCGGCCGAGATCGTCGCCAGGCGCCGGAGGAGGGGCAGTGAGCGGAACACGGCCATCGTCTGGTTGATTCGCTGGGATGGAGAGCACGCCAGCCGGTCCCTCTGAGATGGCGGACGCTCGGAAACCGGAAGCAGACCGTACCCGAAACATTACCGGCCCGCCGGGCGAGCCCGGAGAGCCGGTCATGGCTGGTAATGCAGGTAGTTGCGCGGAAACCGCTTACGACGATGGGCCCACCAGGATTCGAACCTGGGACCAAGGGATTATGAGTCCCCTGCTCTAACCGCTGAGCTATGGGCCCTGAGCGACAGCGAATATAGTCCGCCCCAACGCGGAGTTCAACGGCTTTGCTCCGAGCCGTGTGGCCCCGGCCGCGTCGCGCGTGGAAGCGGCGCGGCGCGCCGGAGGCGGTGAGCGAAGAAAAATCTTGTTTTTGGATCTCACCCGCAGCACCTTGCGTTCGTCCAACACACAATGTGCCGGATCGGCAAGAGAGCAGGTACAGGTTCCACACCTCCCGGTCCTCCGTGACCCTGCGCACCTCCGTTTCTCCGACTCCACCCGACATCTCCCCCCGCCGCTTTTCGGCATTCGGGGCCATTCTGCTGTGCGCGCTTTCCACCTGTGGCAAGGCGGCCCCGGGCGATGCGCACGACGGGCTGATCGAGTTCCTGTCGGCGGCTCCTGGCGTGGCACCGCGCCTCTCCGTGGCGACGCCGTTCCGCCGCTGCGTGGAGCAGGTGCCCGCGGGGGGCACCATCGTGCAGGCGCGCTGCCCCGCACCGCGCGGCGCCAGGGACGGTCGGGGGATTCCGAAGCTGGACCCCCGGTCCGACGATCCGCGCACGATCCAGATGCTTGCCCTGCTCGAGCTGGTGGCCGACGACCCGCGCGGGATCCGCCTCGACCGGTCGATCACGCTGCTGCGCCGCGCCGTGGAGCTCGCCGACAACCCCGCGCCCGCGCTGGTGGACCTGTCGGCCGCGCTGATCGTGCGCGCCGAGCGCGCGCAGGCCCCGCGCGATCTTCTGGAGGCGTACGAGACCGCGCAGAAGGCTGCCGAGCGCGAGCCGCACAACCCTGCCGCGCTCTACAACCGCGCGCTGGCGCTCGACCGCTTCGGCCTGGTGGAGGAGACGGCGGAGGACTGGAAGCTCGCCATCGCTGCCGACCCGTCGTCCGGCTGGGCAGGCGAGGCGGGCCGCCGGCTCCGCGCCCTGCAGTCCATCCACGCACCCATCCCTCCCCCCGACGACGCCCCCCTCGCCGACTACGCCCGCTACGCCGCCGAAGAGCCGCAGGGTGCCCGCGAACTCGGGATGGACAAGCTTCTCGCGCAATGGGGCGAGGCCGTAGAGCGCGGGGACAGCACGCGTGCTGCCGACAGGCTGCGCCGCGCGGAGGCGCTCGGGGCGGCGCTGCTGCGGCGGCAGGGTGGGGACGCGAGCCTTGCCGACATGGTGCGGGCGATCGGGGCGGTGGCGGCGGACTCGGTGGAGACGCGGAGGCTGGCGCAGGCGCACCGGGAGTATGGCGCGGGGCGCCGGCTCTACGATTCCCTCGACCCTATGCGTGCCCACGCCCAGTTCACGGCAAGCCTGCAGCGCGCCCGAGGGTCGGCCGCCCTGCAGCATTGGAATCGCCTTTATGGAGGCATCACGCAAATCCAGCTGGGTGAAGCTGCCGTGGGAGAGCGGCGAATCCAGAGCCTGACGCGGGAGGGGCTGGCGCGCTACCCCGCTCTTCTCGGCTGCGCCAGGTGGGCAGTGGGGCTCACCATTGCTCAGCGTGAGCTGTGGGAAAGCGCTCGTGAGGAGATGGAAGGGTCAGCGCTGCATTTCAGACGGGCGGGGGAAAATATCTACGCGGCCGGCGCGACGAGCATCGTTTCGGACACCCGGTTCGTGGCGGGCGAGGCCGACAGTGGATACGCTGCCCTGCATCGCTCGCTGGTGCTGATCAAGCCGTATCGTACTTCTAGCCAGCTTCACAACGTCCTCGTCGGCGCCGGGAATGCCGCTGCTACCGACGGACTTCGCCGCTCGGCTGTGCGGTTCCAGGAAGAAGGCGTTGCCGCGTCCCGGCGCACCAGCAAGGTCGTGATGGCGGCCGAGGCGCGACTTGAACTGGCGCGGCAGCTGGCGGGCAGCGGCGAGATCGCCCGCGCGAGGGCAGAGCTCGATTCCGGCCGCGCCCTCGTGCTGCAGATCAAGGAAGCACGTGCGCGGGAGTGGTTCGAAGCAGATTTGAGCGACGCCGCAGGCTCCGTCCAGCTCCGCGACGACCCCGCTGCGGCGGCCCGAGCCCTGGAGTCGGCCGCTACGTTCTTTACTTCCGTCTCTCGACCGCTACGGGTGCTCCCCGCGCGCGTCGGCGCGGCCGAGGCTCGGCTTGCGGCGGGGGATGCGGGGAGCGCCATGCACCAGTTGGAGGCGGCCGTCCATCTTCTGGAACAGCGACGGGATTCACTCCGGGTAGAACCGCGCCGAGCCGCGGTCTTCGACGGCGCGCGCAGCGTGGTCGACCGGATCGTGATGCTCAAACTAGGGGAGGGCGATACGGCCGAAGCGCTGGATTACATGGACCGCGCTCGCGCGGCGCTGGCACCCGCCGGCAATCGTCCGAGAAGTGGCACTCTAGCGGGTATCAAGGCGGCCCGCGGGGAAGTCGCGTTGGAATATGCGCAGGTTGCCGACACCTTGCTCGTCTGGGCAGTCGTAGGAGAGCGCGTTCATTTCGCGCGCACCAGGATCGATTCAGTCGCGTTCGCGCGCACCATTGGACAGCTGACCTCCAGGCTTGAGCGCCGTGCCCCCGCAGCGGAGGTCCGTCCGGCGCTATCGATGCTGTACGACTGGCTGGTGCGCCCGGTCGAACCGCTCCTCGGCTCCGTGGGTCAGCAGATCGTGATTGTGGCGGATGGGGAGATCGCGGCTGTCCCGTTCGCGGCGCTCTTCGACGCACGCAAGCAGCAGTACCTAGTCGAGAACCACTCTCTGCGCTTCGCCGTAAGCCTGCGCGGCGACCGGCGCGTTCCCCCGAGGAGCGTATACGACGACGTGCTCCTCGTTGCCGATCCCGCGTTCGACGTGCGCGAGAATCCGCTGCTGGATCGGCTGCCGCACGCTCGCGCGGAAATAGACAGCATCGCGGCGAACTATCCGAATGCGCGGGTGCTGCACGACACCGGGGCCACTCGCGACGCCGTAGTCTCGGCGTTGCGGGGGGTGGCCGTCGCTCACTTCGCGGGCCATGCCATGTTCGACGATCGCCGGCCCGAGCGGTCGTTCCTGCTCCTGGCTCCGGAGCACAGGAACGGCGGCCGGCTCACGGCCGCCGAACTGGCGCGGCTCGACCTTGGGCACGTGCGGCTGGTCGTACTCTCCGCGTGCCGCACGGTGCGTGGTGGACGAAGCCGGGCAGGCGGGTTCACCGGGCTCTCGGGGGCGATGCTGGCTGGCGGTGCGGGCGGGGTGATCGGAAGCACGTGGGAAGTGGACGACGAGATCACCGCGCCGCTGATGACAGAGGTTCACCGAGCGTTACGCTTTCACGCGAGTAGCGCCGGCGCCCTACGCGCTGCGCAGATGGCCTTTATCCACTCCAACAGCACCAGGCTTCGTGAGCCGGCAGCGTGGGCTGGTTTCCGGTATTTGGGAGATGGTGCAAGATAGCTACTGGTCCGCAATCAAACGTTGGAGCCCTGTGCTTGTCAGCTGTCCCCGCCACTGGATGACCACGACGTTCCCGAAATCAACCCACCACGGAAAAAGGAAAGGTAAAAATGATACGCCGGCACCGAACCATTATTGCCAGTCTCACCTGCAGCGCTCTTGCCGCAGGGTGTCAAGCTGGTGGCGACACCGAGGGCAAGGCGGGATCGACCAAGCGCGGGACTGCTGGCGACAGCTCGCAGGCGCGGCCGCAAACAACGCCCGCTGTCGCTACTTTCGACGTGGAAGTACAGATGACCGGCCTCCTCCTGATCGTACCTCCAAAGCAACCCGGGACCACTTACGTCTTTTTACCAAAACCGAGTGTAAACCACTACGCGCTGTTTGGCTTTGGCATCCCAGCTTCCATGAGCAGCGGGGACGTCTCGCGCCTGTGTTCCCAAGGAATCGTTCCCGGCGACAATGCGGCGAAGATGTGCTACGTCAATCTGGACGCGTGGCTGCTGCAACCGATCGATGGAGGCGGTACGCCGCCCTCGGGTGCGTTCGACTTGGAAAAGGTTGGGTTGATGAACGTGACCGAGGCTTCGGGGGGGTACAAGGTCGACCTCGCCAAGATCGACAGTCGCGCGCGGATCGACTTTCGTGTGGGAGCTCCAGGCGAGTCCTGCAAGTTGGCCACGTGGACGTACAAGCCGTCCGTCAACGATCAACCCGGGTCTCCCGTCGAGAAACGGCTGGCGAACCTGGTACCGTGGACGATGCAGCTACCCACCGGGTTCGAATTGGTCTTCAAGCCAAAGCTGTCAGGGTCCCCCGTGAGAGTACCGCTCGTCGCGGATGGAAACGGCAAAGTAGCGTTGATCCTCGCTCACATCCCGGTCGGTGAAGTGGGCGATTTGCCACCTGGCCAGCAGGGTGGAGCAATCCACACCGGGAGTGACACTGCGACGCATTTCGACGATTACTACAGATTCGTGGGAGTTCCTTCAACTCAGGGAACAGAGCACCGGCGGCCGCTGCCACGGATCAAAACGAAACACAGTACGAGTGGGTGCCCGCTCGAACTGACAACCTTGACCGCCGCAACTGGTGATACCGTCGTAATTGGTGATACCGTCGCAATTGGCGATACCCTCGCAATTCCGGGAACCAGAACATACGCCTGCATGCCAGCAGCCGCGGAACTCGGACCGTAAGCGAACGACGAGACCGGCCCCGGAGCGTACCCTACGCTCCGGGGCCGGTCTCGTTGCGTCACGTTGAGAAATTCCTGGCCCCTCCTACCGCCCGATGTAGTAGCTCGCCTTGATCACGAACACGTTGTCGGGGTGCTCGCGGAAGACGGCGCCGGCGTCGCGGCTCAGCGAGAAGTCGCCGAAGGCCTCGCTGGCGCTCCTCTGCTGCTGCCACACGAAGAACAGCGTGCTCCCCGGCCGGTACTCCCAGCGCAGCACCGAGCTGCCGCGCAGGCTGCGGAAGTTGAAGTCGGGGTTGCGGAAGGTGAACGCGGCCGTGGCCGGGTCGCCATCGGCGTCGAGCACGTACACGCTGTCGCGCCCCGCGGCGCTCCGCACGGCCGTAAGCCGGCTGCCGAACTCGGTCTTCCCCAGCCGGCGCGGCGCGTCGAACTCCTTGAAGTCGTGGTACTCGCCCGAGCTCACGAAGGGCTGCGCGAACAGCTCCAGCGACAGCGTGGGGCTGAAGGTCACGTTCAGCCGCGTGTCCATCGAGATGGTGCGCTGCGACAGCTCGGCGAAGACCGTGCGCCGCCCGTAGAACGCGGTGGCGGTGGGGTCGTTGAAGCCGGTGACGTACTGGGCCCCCACCTCGGCGCGCGACCACGCGGGCGCCACCGACACCTGGATGTTGCTGCGCGGCCGGTAGCGCACGCTGAAGTTGGCCCCCAGGTCGCTCCCGCCGTCGCCGCGCGTGCCGCGGAAGGCGTCCACCGTGAGCTGGATCCGCTTGCGCGAGTCGGTGCTCATGTTCCAGTCGAAGAAGCGCTGGTCGGCGCGCCGCACCGTGGCGCTGCCGCGCGTCAGCCGCTCGTCGTACACCTCGGGGCGGTACTGCGCGTAGACGCCCATCCCCCAGTAGTTGGGGAGCGTGGCCGAGCCCGACAGGTGCACCTGCGCGTCGTTCACGTCGCCGCCGAAGTTCTGCTGCCGCTGGCCGCCCACCGTCACCCACAGGTCGCGGTACCACTTCGTGGGCTTGCTCCAGTAGCCGTTCAGGTTGGCCAGCGTCCAGATGTAGTCGGCCCGGGTGAGGAAGGCCAGGTCGTTCACCTCGAACCCTGGGCTGCGGTAGTTGACCTGCGTCTCCCAGCGGATGGTGCCCGCCTCCTTGGCCATGCGCAGGTAGCCGCCGTGGCCGCGCAGCCCCGTGGCCGAGGGGTCGTAGGCGTTGGAGAAGAGGCCGTTGCCGCCCTGCTCGCGGTCGGGGCGCTGGAAGTAGCGCGCCGACGAGCGCTGCAGCCGCAGCACGGCCAGCGAGTCGCCCGACACGTTGCTGAGCGCGAAGTTGCCCATCAGCCGGTACTGGTGGTCGCGGAAGTAGGCGTTCAGGTCGAAGCCCAGCGCCTCGGCGTGCGAGGGGAGCTGGTAGCGCAGCGAGTCGTAGCCGAAGCTGCGCACCACCGAGGTGGCGATGGCGCCCACGCTCAGGTTGCCGTGGTTCAGCGTCTGCCGCACACGCCCCACGAAGTAGTTGGTGAGCGGCTCCACCTCGCGCTCCAGCGTCTGGCCGTTCATGTCCACCACCCGCGCGCGGCCGGCGCCGGTCACCGCCTCCAGCGCGCCCACCTCCAGCCCGCCGCGGAAGCGCCCGGTGAGCTTGGCCGCGCCCAGGATGTCGCTGTTCTGCGGCGCGTCCACGAAGCGCGTGTCGAAGGGGAGCGAGCCCTGCGGCGAGCGGCCGATGCGTCGCGAGTAGAACAGCGACAGGCTGCTCACGTTGCTGCAGGTGAAGCAGTTCAGCCCGCCGAAGCCCAGCAGCCCGCTTCCCTCCACGAAGAAGGGGCGCTTCTCGGCGAACGAGGTCTCGAAGGCGGAAAGGTTCACCACCGCCGGATCCACCTCCACCTGGCCGAAGTCGGGGTTGATGGTGGCCGACAGCGTGAGGCTGGAGCCCAGCAGCGCCTTGACGTCGGCGCCCAGGCGCACGTCGTAGGCGCTGGCGTGCTGGAAGGGGCTGCCCGGCTGGCTGGGGCGCACGTACGAGGCGCGCGCCACGGTGTAGGGCATGATCTCCCACCCGCCCGGCTTGCGGGTGATGCGCAGGTCCTCCAGGTGCCCGAAGCGCGCCGGGCCGCCGCTCTCGTTGCGCCCCCAGAACGACCACATGCTCAGCTCGTCGCGGCGCTCCTGGTAGCGCCATACCTGCAGCCCCCAGCTCTGCACCGAGTCGGGCGCGAACTTGAGCTGCGACCAGGGGATGCGGAACTCGGCGGTCCACCCGGCCGAGTCGATGCGGCTGGCGCCCTGCCACACCGGGTCCCAGGCGGGGTCGGCGTTGGGCGAGGCCTGGCCGGCGTCCCACTTCACCCCGCTGGGGTTGAGCTGGATGACGGTGCGCCCCGAGTGGTCGTGGTAGCTGTCGAAGTTGATCTCGAGCCAGTCGCCGCCGCCCTGCTGGTCGCGCCGGGTGAGGCTGGTGCGCACCCCGGCCGCGCCCAGCGAGTCGAACATCCGCGCGCCGATGTACAGCGCGTCGGCGTCGTAGGCGAAGCGCACCTCGGTGTTCTGCGTGGCCGGCTGCCCCTCGTCGGGCTTCTGCTGGCGGAAGCCGGTGGCGGGCGGCGCCGAGGCCCACACCGCCTCGTCCAGCACCCCGTCCACCTGCACGGGCGCGGTGCGCGCCACCGCCCGCACCGCCGGCGCGGAGGTGGCGTGCGTGTGCGCGCCCGAAGCCGGCGCCGGGGCCTGGCCGGCGAGGGCGACCTGCGCGGCAAGGGGCGAGGCGGGCAGGGCCGTCGAAAGAGAGATCAGAAACGCCCGGAAGCTGCGGCGGGCGATGGTGGGCTGTGTCATCGGGAGGGAGCGGGTGCGGGTGCCGCGCGAACAGCTTGAACGCACCGTTGGACGGAGCAAACGGCGTAAAGGTTTGATCGGTTGGGATGGCCGGGCGGGGAAGGGAACCGGCGGACGGAGGCGTGAAGACGCTAACCGGGGAGTGCGCCTGGAGTTAGGCCAATATGGCGACGCAGCCCCGGGTTCCGACGTTCCGCCGGCCGCGCTGCCGAGATCGTGCGGGCCGTCGGCCTCGCATTGCGTGCACCCATCCGGCTGAACTGCGTTTGCCTCACGCAGGGCCAGCAGAGTTGGCAGTCAACAGCAGTTTACTGTCGACTCGCTTGGCCCCGTGTGAGCAAGTGATCCCCTGCACACCTGATAGACAGGCCCGTGCTCAGGGAAGCTTGCGGTCCAGCTCGCGGAAGAGGCCGGCTTCGCGCCAGAGGCGGCGGTTGCCGATCACGTACAGCTGTTCCTTCGCGCGGGTGACGGCCACGTTCAGCAGGTTGGGGGGATAGCCGGCCCAGTTCCGCGCGCCGGTCTGCTGCGGGGCGGGCGCGCCTAGAGCCAGGATCACCGCCTCGGCCTCGCGGCCCTGCACCGTGTGCACCGTGCCGATGCGCTCGCGCGTCCACTTCGCCGCGTCGTCGCTCCAGCCGGCGAGGACGCCGCTGGCGCGCACCAGCCTGCGCAGGTGGTCGGCCACGATCACGAAGGGCGTGACGATGTAGAGGTCGGGCACCACCCCGGCCCCCGCCAGCCGCCGCAGCAGGTGCAGCACCGCTTCGCCCTCGTCGGGACACCACTTCTCCTCCGCGCTTCCCACCACGTCGATCCACGCGGACGGCCCCAGGACCTCGCGGATGCGCGAGGCTCCGGCCTGTTTCGCGTTCACCATCAGCCCCTCGTACGCGATCGCGTTGGAGACGCTGAACATCGGGTCGGCGCAGCGGCGGTGCACCAGGAGCGGCACACCCACGGTGCGGCTTCCCAGGCGGCCCTCGAACTCGGCCACATAAGGGGTGGCGGCGTCGGCGAGCGTCTGCGCCGAAGCCTGCGGCGCATTGAAGCGGTCGGGGTCCACGCCGAAGTGGCGGCAGATCGTCTGCGTGAGCGTGTCGGGGAGGGTGACCACCGGCTCGATCTGCATGGGGTCGCCCACCACCACCGCCCGGCGGGTGCGCATCAGGGCGCCCACCGCCGCCTGCGGCAGCGCCTGCCCCGCCTCGTCCACCAGCAGCCACCCCAGGCTTTCGGGCGGGAGCGCGCCCAGCATCCGCTCCACCGAGGCGAAGGTGGTGGAGAGCAGCGGCACCACCAGGAACAGCGACGACCACAGGTCGGGCACCAGCGCCTGCTTCTCGGCCGTGGGCAGCGCCGACCCGCCCATCACGTTCATCAGCACGCTCAGGTTGTGGCGCAGCGGCCGGGCGGCCGCGTCGATGAACGCCCGGTGCAACCGCAGCGCGGCCGCGAACACGTCGTCGCGCAGCCGCTGGTCCTCGTCACTCAGCCACGGCGTCGAACGGTGCATCTGGTCGTGTCCGCGCGCGAAGAAGGCCGTGTCGGCGAAGCGCGCGCCGATTCGCCCGCGCACGGCGTCCACCGCCCGGCGCGCGGCGGCGTGGGCTGCCGCCGCGCGCAGGTGCTCACGCTGCGCGGCGTCGGCGGCAGCCCGCGCGGCCTCCACCGCGGTCTCCCGCTCGGCCACGGCCTGCGCCGCGGCGGCGTGCGCGCGGGCAGCGGTCTCGTGCCCGCGTGCCAGCACCGCACGGGCAGAGGTCCAGACACGGGCGCTCTGCGTCCAGAACAGCCGCGCGAGCCAGCCGGGCTTCGCGGCGTCGTGCTCCGCCAGCCGGGCCGCCGCGGACGCGGCCTTCACCTTCGCGTCGCTGAACGCGCTCCGTGCGGGTGCCAGCGCCTCCCGCGCCCGCGCCTCGGCACCGCGCGCGAGGGCGACCTTCGCCGCCGCGTCGGCCTCGGCCGTGGCGAGAGAGAGGAGGTCGCGCGCGGCGCGGCGAGCCTCTTCGAGCGACGCCAGCGCTTTGCGGCTCCGGTCGAGCGCCGCGCGGAAATCCCGCCGGGCCGCTTCCCAGCGGCGCAGTGCCTCGTTTGCATCCGCGGGCGGGCCTTCGGCGGCGACGATGCGGGGCGGGCGGCGGGTGGTTTTGCCCGTGGTCGGGTCCTGCTCCTCGATCACCTGCGGCGTGCCCGCGGCGGCCAGGAGATAGGTGGAGAGCCCCACCTCCTTGTTCCACCAGAAGGTTTGCTGGAATCGCCCCCGGTTGGCGGCGTTGCCCAGGACCGCGGCCGCGAGCCCCCAGGTGTCGCGCGCGTGGAGCGGGTCCGAGAGCGTGCGGAAGTAGCGCAGCCCTTCCGCGTCGGCCGCCACGGCGCCGATCGCGGGAAGCTCGGCGCTGACGTTCTCCACCGCCTTGTTGTTCGACGACGCGACCAGCATCTCGAACCCCTTCAGACGTGTATCCACGCGGTGGAGATTGAACCAGCCCCGTCCGACTTTGAGTCGCTCGCCACTGTTGGTGAACGCCTTCTCGGGATGGTCGAAGCCCGCCATCGCCTCGGCGCGGCGGGTGACGAGCGCGGCCACCACGTCGCGCAGGAGCGTGGTCTTGCCCGTGCCCGGCGGCCCGTTCACGGCCAGGATCCCCACGTCCCTCAGCTCGTCCATCGCCAGGTTCACGGCGGCCTGCTGCAGCAGGACGAGCGGATGCCGCCCCGGACCCGGCCAGCGCCCCGCCGGCGTGAGCCCGGGGGCGGCCGCGGCCTCGAGCGCGGCGGTGTCGCGCAGCAGGTCGCGGCGCGTGGGGGGCGCGTCCACGCCCAGGTAGCGCCGCAGGTTGGCCGTGGCGCGGCCGCTGGCGAACAGCCCCCGCGCCGCCGCCAGGTCGCCCAGGAAGAAGCTGTTGAGAAGGAGCGGGGCCGGCGGATCGGGGTCGCGGTCGTACTCGTAGGTGCGGATCGCGAAGCGCGGGGCGGAGACCAGCGCGGGCGGCAGGCCCAGGGTGCCCACCAGCCACTCGAACGCGGCGGTGATCGCGCGCGCGGTCAGCGGGCGGACTTCGCCGTCGTCGCCCGTCACGCACAGCATTTCCTCGAAGCGCTCCAGCAGCGGCCTCTCCTCCATCCGCCACTGCGCCAGCGAAGCCAGGTCGCCCCCCAGCGCGCGCGGCACGCCCCAGGCGAAGCTGGAGATGGCGCAGCCGGTGCCCTCCACCGGGCGGCCTCGTCTGTCCACCACCACCACGGCCAGGATGGCCTCGCCGCGCACCGGCGGGCGCTCGGCGCGGCGGTCGGCGTAGGTGGCGAGAAGCTGGCGGACGGCGGCGTCCAGATCCACCGTCCCCAGCACCACCTGGTAGTAGAGGCGCTTGTTGGGGCGCGAGCGCTCGCCGGCGCCGGCCCACGGCACCGTGCGGCCGTCCAGCGCCGCCACCGCGCTCCTGTCGCCGCCGGCCAGCTCTTCCGGGCGGCGGAACGAAGGGGGCGACAGCACCTCCAGCGCCGTCCACGCGTCCATCACGCGCTCGGGCGTGTTGCTCACCGGCGGCAGCGGCCCGGCGTGCCGGGGGATCGGCAGGGGCGGATCGGCGCGCGGCTCCGCGGAGGCCGGCGGAGCGGGAGGGGATGGGGCACGTGGCGGAGGCGTGGGGCGGGGCGGCGAAGCGCCGGGCTCCGTGCCCACGGCGGCAGGGCCGGCCGGGGGAAGGGGATCGGGCCGCGGCCGCACGGGCGCGCGCTGCGGGGCGGGACCCAGGCTGGCGGCGGACAGCGCACGCTCGGCGTCGGCCTTCAGCCGCTGGGCGCGCGAGGTGGTGCGGAAGCCGAGCTCGTGGAGGAGGACGCGCAGGAACTCGGGATCCTTCTTCCGGGCTCGGAACTGGTCCTCGAGCGTGTCGATCGAAGCGTTGGTGAACGGGCGGGTCATTCAATCATGCTGTGGCAACTCGTTTCATCGGACGCGGACACCGTCCGCACCTCCATCTCGCCACTCCCACCGGGCGACGGACATCGGTCCAGATGTCGGCGCGGACCGGAAAACGGCGAGTCGCGCAGTGGGAATGCACGACTCGCCGTCTCTACTCCCACGATCACCTGCGCCGCGCTTCCGCCCGCGTCTACTTCGTTCCGAACAGCCGGTCGCCGGCGTCGCCCAGGCCGGGGAGGATGTAGCCCTGCTCGTTCAGCTCGCGGTCGAGCGCGGCGGTGTAGACGTGCACGTCGGGGTGGTCGTCCAGCATGCGCTGCACGCCTTCGGGGGCGGCCACCAGGCACAGCATGCGCACGCGCTTGGCACCCTGGCGCTTGAGCGACGCCACCGCCGCCGCCGCCGAGCCGCCGGTGGCCAGCATAGGGTCGAGCACCAGGAAGTCGCGGTTCTCGGCGCCCGCGGGGATCTTGAAGTAGTAGTCCACCGGCTGCAGGGTGTCGTGGTCGCGGTAGAGGCCGATGTGGCCCACGCGCACGCCGGGCATCAGCCGCACCACGCCGTCCACCATCCCCAGCCCGGCGCGCAGGATGGGCACCACGGTGAGCTTCTTCCCCGCCACCTCGTAGGCGGTCATGGTCTCCAGCGGCGTTTCCACCTGCACCGGCGCCAGCGGCAGGTCCTTGGTGACCTCGTAGGCCATGAGCATGGCGATCTCGTCCACCAGCTCCTTGAACTTCTTCTTGCTGGTCTCGCGGTCGCGCAGCACGGCCAGCTTGTGCTGGATGAGGGGGTGATCGATGACGGTGAGGTTCGGGAACTTGTCGTGGCTCACGGGCGGGCTCCTCCGGACGGGGGGTGGCGTCGGGCGGCGTGAAGCTACACGGGGGCGGGAGAGTACGAAAGTGCGAAAGTACGAGAGTACGGGGTTCTGGCGGTACGGGAGCATGCCCGTGACGGGGGAGGGAACCCGCATCGGTCGCGGAAGGCACAACACAGGTCCCGGCTCCACGGCCCAAGCCAGGGGGCAAGGGATTATGAGTCCCCTGCTCCCACCGCTGGGCCACCACGCTGAGCGACCCCGGGTCTGATCCGGAAACACGGCGGCGAGGCTCGATCCGCCCGATGATCCCGGGTGAACGAGCCTCGCCACTCGATCGAAATGCCAGTCCCGACCCGTCGGTCGAGCCCGGCGGCGGAGGTCACACCTCGCGCAGCGCGGCGACGAAGGCTTCGTTCTCGGCGACGGTGTTGTAGAAGTGCGGGGAAACGCGCACGTAGCCGGCGCGGTGGTCCACCACGATGCCCCGCAGCGCCAGCCGCTGCACGGCGCCGGGGGCGTCGGCGTGGCGCACCAGGATGATGCCGGAGCGGCGCGCGGCTTCGCGGGCGGCCTTCAGCTCGAAGCCGCCCTCGTCCAGCCGGCCGACCAGGTCTTCGGTCAGCGCCTTGATTCGCTCGTAGATCCGGGGCGGGCCGGCCTGCGCGAAGATCTCCAGCCCACCCAGCGCGGTGTAGACGGTGGGGATGGCGGGGGTGCCCAGCGAGAAGCGGCCGGCGTCGTCGCGGTACTCCAGCTCGTCGGAGCGGAAGGCGAACTGGTTGGCCGCGCCGAACCACGAGGTGACCGTGGGGCGCAGCGTGGGGATCACCTCTTCGCGCACCCACAGGAAGGCGAGCCCGGGGCCACCCAGCAGCCACTTGAGCGGGCCGGCCACGTACACGTCGGCGCCGATCTCGCGCGGGTTGACGTCGATCTGCCCGGCGGCCTGGTAGCCGTCCACCAGGAAGAGCGCGCCGGCGGCGCGGGCGGCGTCGCGGATGGGGGCCAGGTCCTGCACGTAGCCGGTGCCGTAGAAGACGTGGCTGGTGGCCACGATGGCCGTGCGCTCGTCCACGTACTCGGCCCAGCGGGCGGGGTCCACGCCCACGCCGTCGTCGCTGGGCACGCGCACCACCTCCACGTCGTTGCGGGCCAGCCACTGGTACACCAGGGTGGGGAAGTCGAGGTCGGCCACCACCACCTTGTTGCGCTTCGAATAGTCCACCGCCGAGGCGATTGCCGCCACCGCGGCCGACACGCTGGGCGACAGCGCCACCTCGCTGCGCCGTGCGTGCCACAGCGTGGCCACCTGGTCGAGCACGTTGCCGATGCGGCCCATCCACAGCTCGTACCACGCGCTGGCGCCCATGGTGTTCCAGAGCGCCTGGTACTCGCCCAGGTACCCCATCGAGCGGTTGGACAGGGCGCCCAGCGAGCACGAGTTGAGGTAGGTGCGCGTCTGCAGGATGGGGAACTCGCGGCGGAAGCCCTCGAGCTCCGCATGCGGGATGACGATGCTCATGCCTCCACCTCGCCGGCTCCGTCGTTCAGCAGGTCGGCCTCGTCGCCGGCGGCGCGGGCTTTGATCTCGTCGAGGGTGTCCACGGCGCGGCGCAGGTGGGGGATCACGATGGAGCCGCCCACCACCAGCCCCACGCTGAAGGCCTCGAAGAACTCGGCGTCGTTCACGCCTTCCTCCTTGCAGCGCACGATGTGATAGGTCACGCAGTCGTCGCAGCGCAGGACCATGGACGCCACCAGCCCCAGCAGCTCCTTGGTCTTCACGTCCAGGGCGCCGGCCTCGTAGGTGCGTCCGTCCAGCGCGAAGAAGCGCTTGATCTCGAGGTTGCCGGCTTCCAGGATGCGCTCGTTCATGCGCTCGCGGAAGCGGCGGAACTCTTCCAGGCGATTGGCCATCGGCTCGCGTGCTCCGGGGTGTGAGGAAGCGCCCAAGCTGCGCGTCGCGCGTGGCCGAGTCAAGCGCATCTCCGGATCCAAACTGCAGGCCTCACGCAGAGTCAGCAGAGTGAGCAGTAAACTACTGCAGTTCCTCTGCTGACCCTGCTGACTCTGCGTGAGGCCATGCAGAATAAAGGACGAGCAAAAGTGGGATTCACGGGCTGGAAGGCTGCGGCCCGAGAATCGCTCGCGCCGAAGGAGCACGTGTATTCACGATTCGCCGAATGCCACCCTGAAGGTTTTCCCCTCCGAAATTGATCAAGAAGCCCGATGGGAAGGTCCATGAGCCGAAGGTACGTCAGGAGCTGCTTGGAGTGAATCGGGGCAAGCTTCTCGACAGACTTCAATTCCACGACGACTTGGCCATCAATCAGCAAATCGAGCTTGAGTCCCTCATTGAAGACCATGCCCTCGAATTCAAACGCGACACCTTTCTGCCGCTCGACGTGCAACTCTCGCTCGCTCAGGTACCGGGCCATCACTGTCTCGTAGACAGACTCAAGCAGCCCTGGCCCAAGGCGGCTATGCACACGGTAGGCAGCACTTACGATTTCTCCTGTGATCTCGTTTATGTCGCGCATTGGACGAGAGGGACAAGGTGGACAGGGTGAACGGCATCGAACGGCCCTAACGTAAGCTGCGGATTCCGGTGAGCAAGGGTTTCGGCACGGGGATGCGGGGAGCGGTGTACCGGGGCTCATGTCGCAGACCACCGTGCTCACGCCTGCCGCGCTCTCGGCGCGGATCCGCGCTCGCGCACAGGAGATGGGGTTCGATGACGTGGGCATCGCACCCGTGCGCCCCGGCGCGCACGTCGGCGCGTACGACCGCTGGCTCGCGCTGGGGATGCACGGCGAGATGGGCTACCTCGCGCGCGAAGACGCCGTCGCGAAGCGCCACGACGCCGCGGTGCTGGTGCCCGGCGCGCGCTCGGCCGTGGTGGTCGCGCTGCACTACGATCCGCGTGGCGCCACGACGATGGGGAGGATACGGCGGATGCGTCGCGCGGGATCGTCGCCCGCTACGCCCGCAACGACGACTACCACGAGCTGATGAAGGAGCGGCTGATCGCCCTGCAGGACTGGATCGGCGAGGAGCTGGTGCCGGTGGGCGGGCGCGCCTACGTGGACACCGGCGCGGTGCTGGAGCGCGAGCTGGCGCAACGCGCGGGGCTGGGGTGGCACGGGAAGAACACCATGCTCATCCACCCGCGCCGCGGCTCGTACTTCTTCATCGGCGAGGTGCTGCTGGACGTGGAGCTGGAGTACGACGGCGCGTTCGTGAAGGACCACTGCGGTACCTGCCACCGCTGCCTGAGCGCCTGCCCCACCGGCGCGCTGCTGGGCCGCGACGCCACCGGCGCACCGGTGATGGACGCGCGTCGCTGCATCAGCTACCTCACCATCGAGCTGCGCGGCCCCATCCCCCGCCACCTGCGCCCGCTGATCGGCAACCGCATCTACGGCTGCGACATCTGCCAGGAGGTCTGTCCCTGGAACCGATTCTCGCCGAAGACGGACGAGCCGGCGTTCCTCGCACGCGAGGGGCTGGACGGGCCGTCGCTCATCGAATGGATGACGATGACGCAGGAGGAGTTCAGCCGCCGCTTCAAGAACTCGCCGATCAAGCGCACGAAGCGCCGCGGCCTTCTCCGCAACGTCGCGGTCGCGCTGGGCAACTGGGGATCGCCGGAGGCGGTCCCCGCCCTGGCCGCCGCGCTGAACGACGAGGAGCCGCTGGTGCGCGGGCATGCGGCGTGGGCGCTGGGGCGCGTCGGCACGGAGGCGGCGCGGCAGGCGCTGCGGGGGAGGGAAGAGGCGGAGGTGGATGCGTGGGTCATCTCCGAGATCAGATCGTCGCTCGACGAGGAAAGCTGATCCGGCGACGGTCCGCGCGCACCCTGAACAACGTCGAACCCAAGCGCGGCGAGCAGGATTCGACGCCGGGTGTCAGCGCCTGGGGCCGCCCAGGGGAAGACGCGGCAGCACCGGATGGGTTCCCGAGCCCGGAGGGCGATCAGGACGGTCGGCACGAGTCCGCCGGGGGAGGTTCGCTGGTCCAGCGCGTGGCCCGCGGGAGCATTGAAGGGGGACTGGCGAGCGTGTCTCTCGCCAGTCTCCATTCCGGGTGATCACACGCTCCGCATCCGGAGATCGAAGACCGTCCCCTTCTCCGCAGGCTGCTCGTCCCGCGCTCGGCTCCGCACGGCGGCGGTGGACGGCACCGGGCCGGGGAGGAACGCCAGGCTGAGCACGTAGCCCACGATCGCGCTTCCGCCGTAGCCGACGAGTGGCGTGGGATAGTTTCCGGCTGCTGCGGCCACCACGATCCCAAGCCAAATAGCCCCGAACACGACGCACGCGTCGCCGTTCCCCGAACCGAGCTTCCTCCCCGCGATCGCCGGATACGCAAGCAGCAGCGCGCCGCAGACCACCGCCAGCCCCGCCATCACGTGGACCTCGAACGCCGTGTAGAGGATCTTGTCCACGTACGGCACGGCCGGGAGTGTATCGGGTCGAAGCAGGGTCACCGCAAACCCGGTGGCAGCGATCCCAAGCGCCCATCCCACCCGGAGGTCGGGCCGACGCACCACGAGCACTGCCAGAGCGGACGCCAGCACGCCCGCCATTGCACGGTCCGGCTGAAGCGCCAGCGCGACCGCGCCCAGGATCACTCCCAGCGTGGACACGATGTCCCGCTGCCGCGCGAACGACACCAGCATTGTGGGAAGGAGGACGAGGCTGATCTGCAGGGAGACGCCGGCGATCCGGATCCACCGGGAGGCACCCTCGACCGAGACTCCTAAGAGCGTCGTCGCGAGCAGGATGGCGCCGAAGGCGAGCGTCACCCCGCCCGGCAGGAGCCGCGCCTCCCCCGCGTGGGGGCGCAGAAGGCCATACAACGCGAGGCCCATCACGAGAGCCACCACGTTGATGGCCAGATACAGCGCCGGCGCCCCGGCTGCGGTCATGTACGCCAGTCCCAGCCCGGTGGCCGCGATCGCGCACGCCACTCCCACCGTTCGCGGGTTCCCGCGAAGGTCCTGGAACATCGAATCGAGCGCGACGGTGCCGGGCGCGCGCCGGCTCGCTTCCTTGATGCCGTCGAGGCGGCCGAACTCGGCCTCGGCGCGGCGCAGCGCGTCCTCGCGGGAAAGCCCCGCATGCTCGTGCCGCTCGGCCTCGCGCTCGAGGTGAAACCTCAGCTCCTCGTCGAGCTCGCGATCAAGCGCGTCGCGGTCGAACAGCGCGCGGACTCGGTAGCGTACGACGTTCCAGATCTCGTTCAGCATCGTGGTCACCCCATCTTGAGCAGCAGCGACACGGCTCTCGTGAGCCGCTCCCAGGCGTCGGTCTCCGTGTCGAGCTGATTGCGGCCCGCACGCGTGAGCTCGTAGAACTTGGCTTTGCGGTTGTTCTCCGACGCTCCCCATTCGGCGCGTACCCAGCCACGTCGCTCCAGGCGGTGCAGCGCGGGATAGAGCGAGCCCTGGGGCACTTGCAGAACGTCGCGCGACACGTTGCGGATGCGCTCGGAGATTGCCCATCCGTGCAGTGGCTCAGCCGACAGGGCTTTCAGGATGAGCAGGTCGAGCGTGCCCTGGGGTAGGTACAGGCGGTCGTCGGTCATGGAAGTCCTCGCTAGGTCGTCAGTACGATAGACGGTCTCCTGTAGAAGTGCAAGGGGTAGGTGCCGTGGCCCGGATCTCGACTACCGGTGCCCCCGCCCTCTTCCCGTGACTGAGACTCGCATAGCGACCTGTGTTCGGCGGTGGAAAGCACGTGTGTTTCCCAATTTCCTGGACAGGACCCACTTCTCGCGGTGGACCTGGGCGTCGTCGCATAGAGTGAGGGTGCTGCGCAACAACGGCTTCGACGGCGCGTGGCGAGGATTCGAGACCATCGAGAAGCTCCAGCGCAAGATCCTGGACGACGCCCCCGAGCGGTAGGTGGCGCAGCTCGCCGCCGCGCTGCACGACGAGGAGCCGCTCGTGCGCGGGCATGCGGCGTGGGCGCTTGGGCGCATCCCAGACAAACGGTCCGTGGACGCCCTGCGGAGCGGCTGCTGGCCGAGGAGAGCGAATCTGTGATCTCCGAGATCAAATCGGCCCTCGACGAGGACTGACCGCACCTATGCGGGAACCGGGGCATCGCCACGGCGCGCCTCATTTCTAGGATGACTACGCAGTTGTACCACCGGTGTCTTATCTTGTGTTCGATGCTCCAGCAATTTGCTCTTTCATCCGGCAGAACTCTGTCCCCCATTTTCCAAAACCTATGGATGCGGTTGACCTCGACCGGCACTTCGTCCCACTCAAGCCTGATGTAGAATCGTTGGACTGGGGCGCTGAGATGGGGCGCAAATATGGTGGATGGCTCGGGTGGAACGAGTTGCTTGCCAACCGACGTGTCATCCTGCTGGCAGAGGCGAAGAGTGGAAAGACCGAGGAGTTTCGTATGCGAGCGGCCGCGCTGCGTGACTCTGGGAAGGCGGGTTTTTTTCTGCGAGTTGAAGACCTTGCAGATGGTGCGCTGGTCGATGGTGTTACTCCCGAAGACGAAGCTCGCTTTTCAGAGTGGAAGGGTGGAACCGAACAGGGGTGGTTCTTCCTGGATTCCGTTGATGAAGCGCGTCTCAATTCCAAGAGCTTGGAGCGCGCGCTAAGGCACTTTCGCCGGGACCTTGGTTCAGCGCTGGATCGCGCTTCGGTTTTGATCTCGTGCCGCGCGAGTGATTGGAAGGGAACGCAAGACCTGAATCTCATCAAGGATCTGCTTCCTCTAGCCACCAGCCAGTCGTCCGCTGAAGATGTGGTTACCTCGGAAGACGAACTACTTCTTGGTCCCGTTCTGCGAGATCAATCGTCGTCCAACGCAGGGCAGAGTCGTACAGAACCCGACGAGTTGCTGACGATCGTGAGTCTCGCCCATCTGGACAGCAATCGTCGTGCAGTGCTCGCCCGATCGGCCCATGTCGCTGACACGGATGCCTTCATTCGGGAAATTGAGCGACGGGGGCTCGGAACGTTCGCCCAGAGGCCGGGCGATCTTCTTGAATTGGCTGAATATTGGAAGGCCTACGGCAGGTTCGCGAGCTTTGCCGAGATGACCCGCTTTTCAATCGCGCAGAAGCTAGCCGAGCGCGATGCGGATCGGGCGGACGCCGACCTGCTGGCTGACGATCGCGCCCGAGAGGGCGCCGAGCGCGTTGCGGCAGCACTAACCTTGGGGAAGGCCTTTACACTACGGGCGCCCGGCCAAGACCCCGACCCGACGCTTGCGGCAGGAGCGCTGAACCCCGCTGACATCCTCCCTGACTGGAAACCATCTGAACGCGCGGCTCTGTTGAGGCGCGGGGTGTTTGCTCCGGCAACCTATGGCCGAATCAAGTTCCATCACCGCTCAACGCAGGAATATCTCACGGCGCAGTGGCTGAAACGTGCGCTCGACCGCGGGTGCCCACGGTCGGAGGTCATGCGCCTGCTGTTCGCGGAACCGTACGAAGTCTCGACCGCAGTGCCGTCCATGCGCGCAGCAGCGGCCTGGCTCGCTCACGTGGACGCAGAGATTCGCGACCAACTGATTGAACGGGCACCGCTGGAATTGATCCGACACGGTGATCCACGGTCGCTGCCGCTTGACGTGAAGGCACGGCTGCTGATCGTCTACGCTGACCAGCAGAAGGCAGGCAAGATTTCCGACGACATGATCGAGCACCGGTCGTTCTGGATGTTCAGCGATCCTGAATTGGCGCCGACAATCCGCGAGGCATGGGGGCGGAATACGGATCCGTCGTTCAGGATGGACCTGCTGTTGCTGGTGCGTGAAGGTGAGATTGCCGAATGCGTTGACCTCGCGCGGGAGCAGGCGTTCGACACCGAAGCTGATTTTTATCACCGCTACACGGCCGTACAGGTGATGGCCGCCTGCAATGATGGCGAAGGTCTTACGCGAATGGCGGAATTGCTGTTGGGGGATCCACGAAGCTTCACTGCACGTTTTGCTGCCCGGTTCGCACTACATCTCTTTCCCACTTTTCTGTCGCGCACCGATCTCGTCCGGTTGATTGACGAGCTTCGGCCGCCGTCGCGGTCCGCCGGAGGCTTCCCGGAATATCTCGATGAACTGTGGGAGCGCTGCCCGACCGGTGAGCGTGAAGCATTTCTGGAGGAGCTCGCGGACCTTTGCCTGACGCCGCCGTTCCGAGATGAGTACCATCGCCTGTCGGTCAAACATGGAAAATTGGCCTCGGTGCTGGCGCCGCTCGCAACAGACATGGCGCTCCGTCTTGGCCCCGGGAGGGCACCACCGGCTCTCATCAAGGCGTGCGCCGCCGTCGAGCGGTCGGAGACGGGATACCCGTATCGCGACCACCGGGAGGCGCTTTGGAATGCACTGCGCGATCGACCCGATGTGCAGCGCGATCTCTTCTGGTTCGATGTCCAGGAGGCTCGGCGTAACCGGGAGCGTGATCTTACCGGGTGGTGGCATTTAGGGATGTATGGAGGTCGTCTATGGCAGGTGGACGACCTCGATCCTGAATGGTTGGCTGAGCGCATCCGGAACGAGACGGCCCTGCAGGACCGTCGCATCGCGCTCAGCGCTCTCATCAGTAAGCTGGGTGCGGACGAGTTGCAAACCCAGGCTGACGTGCTCCGCGAGTTGGTTGTCGGTGCTCCCGAACTGGAGAATGACCTCGCGTCAGCTCTGTCGCCGCCGACACGTGATCCAGACGACGACGGCCACTCGGAGGTCCGCCGCATGGCCGCCCGAACGCGAGAGACGCGCGAAGCCAGGGTCAGGCGGTTCTGGCTTCTCTTGGCGACTCGTTTGCGCGCCGACAGCAGCCACCTGCACGACCGGGTGAAGCTGGCGGACTGGGACCACGCGCGCGATCTGCTGTCGTTGACTGATTGGCTGAGCCAGAAAACGGGGCTAAGCCAGGAGGATGCTGCCTGCCGATGGTCGCTGCTACCCGACGTCTTCGGCGATGAGGTCGCGCAGGCGTATTGTGCCGGCATGAAGCTGCTATGGCGGCTGACGGTGCCGCGCCTGGTGGAGCGGGACAACACAACCGACTGGAGGGAAGAGCTTTCCTTCTACGGCGTTGGTCTGGAAGCGATTGAGAGAGAGGGTTGGGCGGAGCGGGTAACTGGTGACGAGGCAGAGCTCGCGGTGTTGCATGCGTTTTACGTGGGGGGGCGATCGCCGAAATGGATCGAGGCGCTCGCCATGATACATCCAGAGCGCGTCAAGCCCCTCGTTGCTCGGGAAGTTTCGGCCGAATGGGCCGCTGCCTCCGGATATTCGAGGGGTGTAATCAGCGCTATCGCAGACAGCGGCGACGAGTATTTCCTGCAGATGGCGGATCTGGTCGTTGATCGTTTGCGCGAGCGTCCCGGCCAAATCCGAACCTTCGATTCAGGCTTGCGCGTGCTCGCCCGGTTTCCACAGTCCGCTCTGCTGCGGGCGGAGCTCATCGCACATGCCAAGGACGAACTGCGGAGGACCGCGAAAAAGGACGCGGGATGGGCACTGCGCCAACTGGCGCTATTGTTCACCTGCGATCTTGCCGAAGGAATCACTGCGCTCGAGCGATGGCTCTCGGCGAGCAAGTCGGGTGAGAAACGTAAGACCCGCGGCGAAATGGCCTTCGGTGTTCTTTTCTCGCGCCATCACCCGCTCGTGTACGCGCGTTGGGACCACCAGTCCGTTGAAGTGTTGAGGCGCTTGCTTCTGTTGGCGAATCGCACCATTCGCATAGAAGAAGATGTGCATCACGAGGGGATCTTCTCGCCGGGCCCGCGAGACGAGGCCCAAGACGCTCGGGGCCGCATTCTGGATGTGTTGCTCGCCATACCCGGTCGCGAGACATACGAGGCGCTCTGCGCCCTGGCGGACGATCCGAGCATCGGGTCGCGCAAGCGCTTTCGCGAACTCGCACATCGACGTGCGGAGCAAGACGCCGAACCGCCAGCCTGGTCCCCGGCCGATGTAGTCGAATTCGAAAGGCAGCACGCTGCGCCCGCAAAAACGGGTGGCGATCTTCTCCGGATGGCCGTCGGCATTCTGAATGATATTCAAACCGGCTTTCTGCATGATGACGCTTCGTCACGCAACGTACTTGAATCGGCACCGGACGAGGAGGCTGTTCAGCAATGGCTTGCGGAACAGTTCAGGTTACGGGCGAAGGGCCGATTCCATGTTCACCGCGAGGTGGAGGTCGCAAACCGGAAGGAACCAGATATCGTATTGGCCTCGACTGCAGCAGCCGTTGAGGTGGCGATTGAGGTCAAGCACGGAGGGAAGGGCTGGACTTTACGCACACTGGAAGATGCGCTCGGCCGCCAGCTGGTGGGAGATTATCTGCGCCCGGCAACTCGCCGGCACGGCGTTCTAGTCATCACGCGGCACAGCATGCGCAAGTGGCAAGAGCCGGACAGCAATAGAGATCTTGATTTTGAACAGCTACTCGACCGCTTGCGTCGAATCACTGAAACGATCCGCCAAAACGAGACGGGGCCGATCAATGTTCAAGTGATCGGGTTGGATGCAGTATCGCGGGAACATCCCTCGAGAGGTTTTAACCGGAAACCGCGCGCGAATCGCAAAAGCCGGCACTCGACGGAGAGTGATTGACGCCTTGGGAGCACCACCCGCCGTGACACCGCAGGCTGAGCGCCGAAAAGGTCCATCACGCGCGACCGAACCCGAATCCACGAAGCCGCCCAGGCAAGCCGTCCCGGGCGGCTTCCGTTGGCACCTCGGCGACTGCGCATCACCCAAGCTCCAGCCGCTCGGCCCAACCCAATGGCCAAGCCCGCCGACATCCGCCTCTACGAACGCTGTCCCCGTCGTTCGTTCACGCGTGACCTGGACCAATCCCTCCGGCGGGGCGGGGAGCCGCGGCCGTCTTCCATGCACCGGCGGCACCGACGGCATAGCACAGGCCCAGCACGATGCAGATCGCGGAGCTGACCACCATGAACGTCATCCTCGCCTTCAGCTGTTTTGCGTACGGATCGTCCAACAGCATGACGGCCGGGATGCCGAGGATGCCGCGGGCCAGGTACACCGTGGCGATGAGCGTCAGGGCCGGGCGGAGGGAGGGGAGGCGGCGGATCACACCCGCACCCGAAAATGCGTAGAGCGCCCACGTGCCGAGCACCGCGGCAATGCCGGCAGTGAGGACGGCCGGATAGATGGAACCGCGCGCGGCGAGCCGGGCCATCCGCTCACCGGCCCCGAAGAACCGGTACCAGCCGGGCCCGCCTGCGATGATCGCACCATGCAGCAGGGCCGCGACACCCGTGACGGCTCCGCCGAACGCCAGCATCCGATCACCCATCTTCATGCGGTTCCGTTTCGTGTGCGAGGGTGAAGGCTCACGCGAGTGCGGACATGCTCGCGGGCGGCTCCGGACGGCGTCGGGCTTCCAGGTCCCGCGGTCCACGTCGCTCATTGCGGCACCCCTTCGGCGGTGCTCTAGTAGAGCGCGGAACGACGGACATGCGGCACAGGCTCCCCCATCCACGTGAACACGTACAGTCTTCCCCTGCTGCTGGGCGCGGCGAACGGCTTCGTGCTGGCCGCGCTTCTCCGCCTCACCCGCCGCGACGCGGCCACGCGCCTGCTGTCGCTGCTCACCGCCGTGGTGTCGCTGCGGCTGCTGCCGTACGTGCTGGGCTACGCGGGGCTGTACGACGCGCACCGCTGGCTCACCTTCGCGCCGTTCGACCTGTCGCTGGCGATGGGGCCGCTGCTGTGGGCGTACGTGGCGGCGCTGACCACCGGTACCCCACCCCCACGCTGGCGCCGCCACCTGGCGCTTGCCGCCGTGCAGCTGGCCTACCTGCTCACCTGCTTCGCCCTGCCGCTGCGGCCGAAGTGGGCGTGGTACACCGGCCCGCACCTGCACGTGGTGGAGCCGGCGGTGCTGGCCGCCACGCTGGTGTCGCTCGCCGCGTACCTGTGGGCCGCGTGGCGTCGGTACGCGCGCTACCAGGCGTGGCTGGCGCAGAACGTGAGCAACCGCGAGGAGGCGCGGATGCCCGTGCTCCGTTGGGTGCTGCTGGCGTTCGCGGCCACGCTGCTGGTGGCGGCGGGGTTCGCGGCGGTGTCGTGGGTGGTGGCGCCGCTCGACTACTTCGACCGCTTTCCTCAGATGCTGTGACTGGCGGGCCTGGTCTACTTCCTGGGCTTGGCGGGATGGCGCCAGGGAGCGCACCCGCTTCCTCGCCAGGACGCACCGGAGGCGTTGGAAGCGGCGCCCGCCGTCCTCTCCGCCCCACGCATGGCGCCGGACGAGCGCGGGGAGGGCCGGGGTGCGCACAGGGCGCTGGCGGCGGAGTACGTCGAGCGGCTGCGCGCTGCGGAGTGGTGGCGCGACGAGGCGCTGACGCTGGCCGCGCTGGCCGGGCACCTGGGCACCTCGGCCCGCTCGCTGTCGCGCGTGCTGAACGAGGGGCTGGGGCAGGGGTTCAACGAGGTCGTGAACCGCCTTCGCGTGGACGCCGTGCGGGCGGAGCTGGCCGACCCCTCCCGCCGGCGTGACCTGCTGGTGATCGCCCTGGACGCCGGCTTCAGCTCCAAGGCCAGCTTCAACCGCGCCTTCCGCGCCTACGCGGGGTGCACGCCGTCGCAGCTGCGGCGCGCGGCCGAGGGCGAACGTCTCATCGCACGCCAATCCGTGGCGCCGGCGCGCATTGCGACGCACCGCGCGGGCGATTGATCCAGGTTTCCGGGCAGGCATTCCCCCTCCACCCGGAAATCGACATGCGCCTTCCGCTCCACTCCACCCTCGGCCCCACTCTCCGTCTCATCCGTCCACGGGGGAGAGGGAGAGCCCTCCTCCGGCCGCTCCCGTGCATCGCGGCGCTCGCGCTCCTGGCCGCCTCGCTGGCGGGTGCGGGCCGCGCGGCGGCGCAGGCGGCGCCCGACACCACCCTCACCGGCGAAGCGCTGCTGGCCGACGTGGCGGTGCTGAAGGACGCGCTGGAAACGCTGCACCCCGGGCTCCTCCGCTACTCCGACGCCGGCCAGGTGGCCGACCGCTTCCACGACCTCCAGGCGCGGGTGGAGCACGGCCGCACGCTTTCCCAGGCGTACGTGGACCTCGCCGAGTTCCTGGCCACCATCCGCTGCGGCCACACCTACCCGAACTTCTTCAACCAGTCTCCGGGGGTGGCGGCGGCACTGCTGCAGCACGACCGGGTCCCGTTCCTTTTCCGGTGGATGGACGGGCGGATGGTGGTCACTCGCGACTTCACCGGCGGGCGTCTGCCCCGGGGGACAGAGATTCGACAGGTGAACGGCGTGGACACGCGCGAGCTCCTGCGCCGCCTGATGGCCCTCTCTCGCGCCGACGGCTCGAACGACGCCAAGCGCGTGGCCAACCTGAACGTGCTGGGCGACAGCCGCTACGAGGCGTTCGACGTCTACTTCCCCCTGCTCTTTCCCCCGCCGGCGGTGGAGTGGACGCTGTCGGTGTCGCGACCCGGATCCGCCGCCGCGGAGACGCTCGCCGTGCGGCCGATGCCGTACGCGGAGCGGGTGGCGGCGGCCGGCCGCGCGGGCGTGGCCGTACCCGAAGACGGGCCGGTGTGGGAGCTCCGCTTCCTGGACGGCGGCACCGCGTACCTCCGGATGCCCACGTGGGCCCTGTTCAACTCGCGATGGCAGTGGAAGGCGTGGCTGGCGGACGCCTTCACCCAGATCGCCCGCCGCGGGGCGCGCGACCTGGTGGTGGACCTGCGTGGCAACGAGGGCGGGAGCAGCGTGGGCGACGAGGTGCTGCGCTACCTCACCCCGCGCGACCTGCCGCTGGAGCAGTTCAGCCGGCGGGTGCGCTACCGCCGCATCCCCGCGCGCCTGCGGCCCTACCTGGACACCTGGGACCGCTCGTTCGACGACTGGGGCGCCGACGCGAAGGATTTTCGCGACGGCTACTACACGCTCACGAGGTACGACGACGCACCGGGCGGAAACATGGTCCATCCGGCGGCCCCGGGGTTCCGCGGCCACACCTGGGTTCTGGTGGACGCGTCCAACAGCTCCGCCACCTTCGAGTTCGCGCAGGCCGCGCGGGCTGCCGGCCTGGCCACCCTGGTGGGGCAGCCCACCGGGGGCAATCAGCGGGGGATCAACGGCGGCGCGTTCTACTTCCTGCGCCTGCCCCACAGCGGCATCGAGGTCGACCTCCCCCTGATCGGCCTGTTTTCGCCCGGCGATCGCCCCGACGCAGGGCTGACGCCCGACGTGCCGGTGCGGCCCACCCCGGCCGACATTGCCCGCGGCGTGGACACCGAGCTGCAGGCCACCCTGGCGCTCATCCGCCGCGCTCGTCCCGGCCCCCGGAAGCGCTGAAGCGGCGCGGGTGCGGGGCAGGATGCGCCGGACGATCGGTCGCTGAAGTCCACGCAGCGGGTCAGTCCTCGCCGGACGGTTTGCGCTCGAGCCTTCCGGACGCTTGGTCTGCCTGTGACAGCCGATGCGCGAGCTCGGCCAGGTCGAGCGTGCCCGCCTCGTAGGCCGCGACCTCGTCTCGGGTGAGCGCATGGATCGCATCGACGTCCACCTTGAACGGACCGACCGACACGGGATACTCGATGAAGTGTTCTCCCGACTCGTCGCAGTGCAGCAGGCGCGCGTGCGACGTGCGGGCAACCTGCTGGACCGTGATGGCTCTGCCCTCGTGGCGAATCGTTTCCATTATTCCTCGTTCGCGGATGGGATGACCCGCGAGCCATGCCTACGAGCTCTCGTTCGCTCCGGCAGGTGAGCACGACGGGCACGAGTGCCGAGTGTCACACAGAGGCACGGAGACACAGAGAAAGATCCGAAAAATCCGTAGTTCTCCGTGTCTCTGTGCCTCTGTGTGAGAAACAGTTCAGCCGGATCGGTTGATCGACTGCTCGCGGTGAAGCTGCCTGCCATCTCCCGCGCCGTTCGCTACCCGAACTGCGCGCGGAAGGCGTCGAGCTCGGCGCGGAGCGCAGCAACCTCGGCCTGCAGCGCTTCCACCGTCTGCTCCAGCGCAGCCACCCGGCCATCGTCCGCGCTCGCGCGGCGCACGGGGCGGGCTGGCTCGTCCGCCATCTCGGCCGCATCGGCCTGTGCGGGCTCGCCGCTGAGCAGGTGTGCGTAGCGGATCTCCTTCTGACCCGGCCGGCGGGCGAGGCGTGCGACGAGCGGTTCCGGCTCCCGTGCGATCAGCGACTGCAGCACCTCCTCCATCTCGGCGAGGTCGGCGAACGAGGCCAGCCGCGCGGTGCGGGCGTGCAGCTCGCCCGGCGTCTGCGGGCCGCGCAGCATCAGCACGCCCAGCACCGCCAGCTGGCGCGCGTCCAGCTTCAGCTCTTCGGCCATCAGGTGCTCGAACCGGGTCACGCGCGAGCCCACCGGCTGGATCTGGCGCAGCAGGCCGCCGCGGCGCAGCACGATGATGTGGTGCGTCGCCGTATCCTCGTCCAGCCGCATCACCGGGTCGCGGTTGGTGGTCTGGTTGCACGCGGACAACAGCGCGTTCAGCGAAAGCGGATAGTACTCCGGCGTCGTCACCTCCTTCTCCAGGAGAGCGCCGAGGATTCGCACTTCGACATCGGTGAGCGGCGGGTTCACGGGTCGGTCTCCTGTCTTCCGAAATCATCCGGCAGCTCCACGCGGCGGTGGCGCCGCGCGTTCCACGGCCCTGAATCTCCCACGCGCCGCGTGGCCGCGCCACCCGCTCCGCATTCCTCCCCCGCAGCGGGCCTCCGGCCGGCCACTTCGTGGATGCGGCGGCGACGGGCGAAGGAGGACGAATCCGCACCGGTTCGACCCTCGCCGGCAGAGCGGGTTTGCCTCCGCGCGCGGCGAGCGCTACGCTGTCCAGCCAAATTCCCACCACTCGAACCGATGCGCGGAGCCGATCCGATGTCCATCTCCCGCCGCCTGCCGTTCCTCATCCCCCTCGCTCTGGCGATGACCGTGGCCGCGCCTGTGGCGGCGCAGCGGACGGTGAAGCCGGTGCTGCACGGGCGGCACTGGGTGGCCGTGACGGGAAAGCCGCTGGCGGCCACCGCGGGTGCCATGATCTTCGGCAAGGGCGGCAACGCCGTGGACGCGGCGTGCGCGATGATCGCCGCCACCGCCACCATGTGGGACGTGCTGAGCTGGGGCGGCGAGACGCAGGCGCTGATCTACAACCCCCACACCCGCCAGGTGATCGGCATCAACGCGCTGGGCGTGGCACCCACCGGCGCCACGCCCGAGCTCTACCACGCCCGGGGGATGCGCTACCCGCCCGAGTACGGGCCGCTGGCCGCCGTCACGCCGGGAACGCCGGGCGGCATCCTCACCATGCTGGCCGAGTTCGGCACCCTGTCGCTGAAGGACGTGCTCGCCCCCGCCATCCAGATGGCCGACGGCTACCCGATGGAGGACGAGGCGTCCAACTCCATCGAGCGCAACAAGGAGCTGATCCGGCAGTGGCCGTACTCGCGCGCGCTCTTCCTGGTGCACCCCGGCACCGCGCGCGAGGGCCCCGCGATCGGCGAGATCTTCCGCCAGCCCGACCTGGCCGCCACGCTGCGCAAGCTGGTGGAGGCCGAGCAGCAGGCGCTGGCGGGGGGGAAGAACCGCCACGACGCCATCATGGCCGCCTACGACCGCTTCTACCGCGGCGACATCGCGCAGGAGATCGTGCGCTCGGTGCGCGAGCAGGGCGGGCTGTTCACCATGGACGACCTGGCGGGCTGGCGGGTGCGCATCGAGGAGCCGCTGCACTCCAGCTACCGCGGCGTCGAGGTCTACAAGCTGAACGTGTGGCAGCAGGGGCCGGCCATGCTCCAGGCGCTGAACATCCTGGAGAACTTCGATATCAAGGCCATGGGCTACAACTCGCCGCGCTACCTGAACACCGTCTACCAGGCGATGTCGCTGGCCTTTGCCGACCGCGACTTCTACTACGGCGACCCCTACGTGCCGCCCGAGGAGCCCGTCCGCGGCCTTCTTTCCAAGGAGTACGCCCGCCAGCGCGCGGCGCTGGTGAACCCCCAGCGCAACGACCCGAATCACGGCCCGGGCGACCCATACCCGTTCCAGGGCGGCCGCAACCCGTTCCTGGCGGTGCTGCGGAGCTGGCCCGAGACGATGAACGGCCGCGACTCGGTGTCGGCGCCGCCCACCTCGTTCGCCGAGTTCCAGCGCCAGTTCCAGCTGGGGACGACGTCCGTCGAGACGGCGGACGAGGAGGGGTGGGTGGTGAGCGTCACGCCCAGCGGCGGATGGATCCCCGCGGTGGTGGCGGGGCGCACGGGCGTGGGGCTGAGCCAGCGGATGCAGAGCTTCGTGACCGACCCCGCCGAGGGGCCGTTCAACGTGGTGCGCCCCGGCCAGCACCCGCGGGTGACGCTCACGCCCACGCTGGCGCTGAAGGACGGCAGGCCGATGCTGGCGTTCGGCGTGCAGGGGGGCGACTCGCAGGACCAGAACCTGTTGCAGTTCTTCCTGAACGTGGTGGAG
>Ga0070686_100000038_pt1 | contig 105132 bp, 84 predicted proteins | sample KBSS23LmetaG_FD_65654 | JGI IMG/M metagenome (GOLD analysis project Ga0070686, IMG submission 65654) | Switchgrass rhizosphere microbial communities from Kellogg Biological Station, Michigan, USA - KBS S2-3L metaG | ecosystem: Host-associated > Plants > Roots > Rhizosphere ...
AGCAGGTCCTCGCCGTCCACGCCCAGGAAGTTCTCCTTGCGGTTGCGGTCGGAGATCACGTTCCACGAGCTGCCGCCCGCGTTCAGCGATACGCCGGTGGTGGTGGTGGCGTTGGTGTAGAGGCGGTAGCCGCCGGCGTAGCGCGTCATGAACTGGTTGTTCGCCGTGGCCTGCACGCTGTCGGTGGTGCTCTGGTCGCCGGCCACGAAGGCGCCGTCGTGGCCGTTGGCGCTCGCGCGCTGCCCCAGCGCGACGGCGTAGTCGGCGTCGGCCGTCACGCGGTAGCCGATGGCCACCGAGCCCTGCCCGTTGCCGGCCGCGCACGCGCCGCCCGCGCCGATCGAGCCGGTGGTGTTGGTGAAGCCGATGGTCACCGAGCCGAAGCCGCAGGCGTGGTTGCTGGCGCCCGCCGCGAACGCCGCCGTGCCGCCCACGATGTTGCTGGCGCCGAAGGCCGCGGCGTCCACCCCCGTCACCTCGGTCTGGTCGCCGAAGGCGAACGAGGCGAACACGCTCGCTTTGGTCAGGTTGCCGCCGGCCCACGAGTAGAAGCCCACGTTGGCGTCGTCCCAGTAGGTGCCGGCCCCGCCGTCGTCGGTGCCGCCGGCGCGGAACGCCGCCTTGAACGGGTGCCACATCATCCGGTACCCCGCCCCGCTGGCCGGGATGATCCCGATGCCCAGCTGGCCGATGGCCACCACGCCGCCGGCGCTGTCCACGCGGAAGCGGTCACCCGAGGGCGAGCCCGAGCGGAGCTGGAGGAGGATGTCGGACTGCGCGTGGGCCTGCGCGGCGCCGCAGAAGAGCGCCAGGGCGCCGGCCGCGGCCAGCGCCGGCTTGCGTACATGGTTGAACATGGTCGGGTCGTCAGGGTGGAGGTGAGCCGCGGCGTGAGCCGGGGCGTTCTGGTTCAGGGAGTCGCCCGGGGTCAGCGCGAGATCACGCGGAGCCGGAACTTGTCGTTGCGCATCCGCGCGCCGTCGATCCGCAGCGGCGCGGTCGCGGTGACGTTGCCGTTGAGCGAGTAGCTCGCGCCGGTGTTCAACCGCATCCGCGGGAACAGCCCCTGGGTGAGCTTGCCCGAGCTGCCGGTCATGATCACCCGCCCCGTGGTGCCGGTGATGCCCCCGGTGGACGTGGTGGACGACGCGAACACGTCCTGCGACACGGTGAGGTCGAACGAGTTGATGTTGATGCTCGCCGCGTCGTTCACCGTCAGGCGCCCGATCGACTGGTTCTGCGTGAACGCGGGATAGAAGCCCGACGCAACCACCGGGATGGTGGCCGAGTCCTGCGCCACGGGCCCCACGTTGCGGTCCCAGTTGGCGGGGTCGTTCCAGTTGGTGTTCAGCGCGGCGCCCGTCCACACCAGCTGCGCGCCGGTGATGTTGGCCTGCACCGCGCCGGTCTGCACCGCGCCCACGGTTCCGTTCACGTTGTTGGTGCTGGTGGCCACCAGGTTCACGGCGCCGGGAAGCACGCCGGTGGCAATCCCGCTGTCGGGGGTGATGGTGGCAAGGGCGGGATTGGCCGACGTCCAGGTGATCACCGCGCCGGGGATCACCTTGCCGAACTGGTCGTGCACGATCCCCGTAAAGCCCTTCTGGTAGGTGCGCCGCAGGTTGTACGTGGGGTGCGACACCTCGATCCACCCGGTGGGGAACTGCACCGGCGACGCCACGTAGAGGTGGAACGCGAAGCTCCCCACCGTGGGCGGCATGTCGAACTGCCAGGTCTTGGCCGACGACACCTGGAACTGGTCGAGCTTCTGCACGTAGGCGTAGTACGGCTGCCCGCTGGCGGTGAAGGTGCCGATCCCGTCGGCGTTGTCGATGGTGATGCCGCCGCTGCCCGTGAGCGTGGTGGGCTGCTGCTCGAACAGCACCTTGATGCCGCTGGGGTCGGCCGCGGTCCCGTTGGTGGTGCCGATCGCCTGCTCGATCAGGTTCCGCACCGTCACGTTGAAGGTGAACTTGTGCGTGGTCGCGTCGTAGTCGACGTTGGTCGACTTGACCGCCACGTACACGTCCTGGCCCCCGTAGATGATGTCGCCCGAGGCGCCCGAGGGACGGGGCGCGGCACACTCCACGCTGCGCTCGGCCACGGTGGCCACGCACCGCAGCTCGGCCAGCCCGATGGGCCGCGCGGTGGTGGGGGTGCCCGGATCCGTCTTGCCGCCGGGCGCCACCGGGTTGCTGCGGTCGGTGCACGCCAGCGCGGTGGCCGCGGCCGCCAGGAGCAGCGCCGGCGCGGCACGGTTCAGGGGAATTCGTGGAGCTCTCATGGGTGGGCTCGGTACGGATATCGGGACGGTGGACGCCGCGAACGAGGCCCACGCGGTCTTGCGCTGTGGACGTGCGGCGGCCGTGGTTTTGTGGAGCGGTTGCGGAATCGGGGAACCAACGGCTGGATCCGTCGAAGACCAGAAAACGCGGGGTGGAGCTCCCGCCCTTGCCAAGAAGTTGCCCGGGGCGGTGATCACCAACATCTGCTACGCTAATTGTTTACAGTTGATTGGGCAAGGTTCTCGGCCTCTCCCGCCGGTTCGGCCCACGCATTCGAACCCGGCGCGCCTCCTGGCCACCCTCGCGCGGAGTCCCCGCCGCACAGGTGAAAACATTGACGACGGCAGGCCCATGCAGGCCCCGATCGTGGCGTCCATGTCCCACTTCAGTCCCTCGTGCCACGAGGCCGTGCCAGTGTCCGACCGGCGTAAGTATTTGTGGATCAATGTTTTGTAGAAACGTCGAAACTCGCTGAAACCGCCTTTCGTATATTCCCGCCAAGTTCCGGGGACGTGATTCCCGGGACCAGCGGACACAACGCCCCGGCAGGCCCGGGGTCGTCCCGAAGAGCGGTCCGCAACGCTCGACTTCGAACCTGAGCCATGTTCTCGATCAAGCGGGTCGTTCCCGCGTTCGTTCTTGCCTTCGCCGCCAGCAGCACCGCCGCCGCGCAGGCCCCGATGGAGCTCGTCGTCAACATCCCCGCCGGCCGCCTGGACGTGATGCGGGGCGCGGAGAAGGTCCGCAGCTACCCCGTGTCGGTGGGCACCGCGCGCCACGCCACCCCCACGACCGACGCGGCCATCCGCCGGATGGTGTGGAACCCCACGTGGACGCCGCCGCCCGATGCCGCATGGGCGCGCAACGAGACGACCAAGGGCCCGGGGTGGGGCAACCCGATGGGGCGCGTGAAGATCCACCTGTTCTCGGACTACTACGTGCACGGCACGCCGGCGGGCAACGAGCGGCACCTGGGCCGCCCGGCCAGCCACGGCTGCATCCGCATGGCGAACCGCGACGTGATGGAGCTGGCGCAGCTGGTGCTGGAGGCAGACGGCGGCGCCAACGTGAGCAGCGCCACGGTGCAGAACCTGGTGCGGAACCCCGCCGCCACGCGCGAGGTGGCGCTGGCCGGACGGGTGCGGGTGCGGGTGGTGTACCGCCTGGCCGAGGTGGGGAGCGATTCGGTGACGCTGCACCCCGACGTGTACGCCCGCGCCGGCGCCGCCTACACGGCTCGCGTGCGGCAGGAGCTGGCCGCCGCCGGGGCGGACGGCGCGCCGGTGATGGCCCACCTGGCCGGCATCGGCCGCTCGCCGGCCACGGCCGTGCGCTTCGCCCGCGGCGAGGCCGCCTTCCCCGAGCGTGACGCGCCGGTGGTGACGGTAACGGTGGCGGGTGCGGCTCCCGCGCCGGTGGCGCAGCCGGCCATCACCGCGGTGGCCGCCCTGCAGCGGTGACCTCCGCGTAAGGGTTGAAGCCAATCGGGGCGGCAGAGGATCTGCCGCCCCGATTTCTTCGTCCGTTGCCCGTGCCTGGCCACCCGGCGGCGTCACGCCGCGCGATCCTTCCCCTTGCCGGAGTTCCGCTCACGCCCAGCCTCGGATCGGCACGCGGTCGCACGGTGTCTAGCCGTTGCCGGCCACCAGCCCCACTCGAAGCGCGACGTCACCCGGTCTCCCAGCCGGAGTTCCGTGGAAGGCAGGCCGCTGGTCGGCACGACTGGCCGCTGGGCAGTCACGGGTGACGGATGCGGACGGCGGGGTGTGGAGATGATGCGAGGTGGACGTGCGCCCGCCGCCTTCCCGCGCGCCGTCAGCGCCCGGCTTCGAGCCAGGGCAGCAGCTCTTCCATCGTGAAGCGCCAGTTGCTCTCCAGCAGCGGCACGGCGGCGTCCACGTCGCCGCGCTCCAGCGCGCGGGCGATCTCGTCGTGCGCGCGGGTGCTCACGGGCACGCGCACGCCGTTCTGCATGTAGGCGTACTCGTAGCGCCGGATCACCGACTTGAGGCTGGAGATCATCTCCAGCAGCAGCCGGTTGCCGCACCCCGCCAGCAGCGCCTGGTGCCACGCCATGTCCAGCTCCACCCGCCGCTCGGGGTCGTCGCCCGCCTCGCCCAGCTCCGCGTTGATGCGGTCGAGCTCGGCGATGGTGGGGGCGCCCACGCGCGCCGCCCGCAGCGCCAGCACCTCCAGCGTCCACAGGATGGGGTAGACCTCGGCCACCTCGCCGGCCGACAGCGCCTTGACGAAGAAGCCGCGGCCCACGTCCACCTCCAGGAACCCCTCGCGCTCCATGCGCAGCAGCGCCTCGCGCACCGGCGTGCGGCTCACCCCCAGCTCCTGGGCCAGCACCGAGTCGCTGATCCGGCTGCCGGGAGCGATCTCCTCGCGCAGGATCCTTCCCACGATGGCGCGGTGCACCTGCTCGCGGAGGGGAACGCGGGTGATGGTCATGGGGGTGCGTCTCGCGATGGGTCGGGGGGCGCGTGGCCGGGCGCGGCGCTGCCCGCTGCGGCCAAAATCGCCGCAGGGGCACGCATTTGCAACACCATGGCGGTTTCCGTGTCGCCTTCGGGGCTCTGCCCGCACGGCGTGACGGCGGGCGGACGTGCCGGTAGATTGCCACCCGGCACGCATCCATCCGCTCCCCACCCCCGCCCCCATGCCGCGGTCCGAAGTCGCCGCGCGGCGCGAGATCAGCGCGTCGCACCGGATGATGCAGGTCACCGAGCGCGAGCTGCAGCGCATCCTGCTCGACATCCACGACGGCCCCGTGCAGCACATGTACGCGGCGCTCAGCCAGCTCGACCTGCTGCGCCGCGCCCTGGACGCGCCCGGCGGCCAGGCCGAGGCGCGCGAGCGCATCGAGCGCATCCGCCTGCTGCTGGAGGGCGGGCTCGGCGAGGTGCGCAGCTTCATCGGCGCCTTCCGCCCGCCCGAGTTCGAGGCGCGCGAGCTGGTGACGCTGCTGGAAGGGCTGGCGCTGCAGCACGAGGCCATGACCGACACCGAGCTGGAGCTGGAGGTGCGCGGCGCCATCCCCCACGTGCCGCTGCCGGTGAAGATCGGGCTGTACCGGGTGCTGCAGGAGGGGCTGTCCAACGCCTACCGGCACGGCGGCGCCAACCGCGTGGTGGTGCGCCTGAGCCGCGTGGTGCGCCGCGGCGAGCCCCGGCTGCGGATGAGCGTGAGCGACAACGGCCACGGCTTCGACCCGCGCGCCGTGCCCGCCGAGAAGCACTTCGGGCTGCAGGGGATGAGGGACCGGGTGGAGATGATCGGCGGCCGCTTCCGCCTGCGCAGCCGCCCCGGCCGCGGGGCGATGATCGCGGTGGAGGTCCCCGCAGGCATGGGAGACGTGCGATGAGCGAGAGCGCCGGGAAGATGCGCATCGTGCTGGCCGACGACCACCAGCTGGTGCTGGAGGGCCTCCGCTCGCTGATCGAGGCCGAGCCCGACATGCTGGTCGTGGGAACCGCCAAGGACGGTGGCCAGTGCGTGGACGCCGTGCGCCGCCACCACCCCGACGTGGTGGTGCTCGACCTGGAGATGGGGACCATGGGCGGCCTGCAGTGCCTGGAGCAGCTCCGCGCCGCGCACCCCGCAGTGCGCGTCCTCGTCCTCACCGCCTACAGCGACGGCGAGTCGATGCGTGCCGCGCTGGAGGGCGGCGCCGCCGGCTTCGCGCTCAAGACCGAGCCGCCGCAGCAGACCGTGGCCTCCATCCGCCAGGTTTTCGGCGGGCAGCTGGTGTTTCCGCTGGCCGCGCGCCGCTGGCTGCTGCGCACCTCCGCGCCCGCCCAGCCCACCCAGCCGACGGATCGCGAGATGGAGATCCTGGCACTCGTCTCGGAGGGGCTGACCAACGCGCAGATCGCCCATCGCCTGCGGGTGAGCGACAACACGGTCAAGTTCCACCTGCAGAACGTCTACCTCAAGCTGGGCGTGCGCAACCGCACCGAGGCCGCCGCCTACTTCCTGCGTCAGCGCGGCACCATCCGGACGCGCGGATGATCAGGCTTGCGTGTACGAAATCTAACGTTATGTTAGATTTCGTACACACGCGAGGGAGACGGAAATGCCCGGCCAGACCTACCTGAACCTCTTCGAGCTCGCGGCCGAGCAGTTCGGCTACTTCACCGCCGCGCAGGCGCGAGCGTGGGGCGTCGAGCCCAACGCGCTGGTGATGATGGAGCGCCGCGGCACGCTCGAGCGGCTGAGCCACGGCGTGTACCGCTTCGTGCACTTCCCCACGTCGCCGCTGGGGCAGTACATGGAGGCGAGCTTCTGGCCCGGCGCCACCCGCGCGGTGATCTCGCACGAGTCGGCGCTGGCGCTGCACGGCGTGTCGGACGTGAGCCCCGCCCGCATCCACCTGAGCGTGCCGCGCAAGTGGAGGACGCACCGCAGCGTTCCGCGCCATCTCGCGCTGCACCGCGCCGACGTGCCCCCCGCCGAGGTGGACAGCGTGGAGGGGATCCCCGTCACTACCCTCGAGCGCGCCATCACCGACTGCGCGCGGGCGCACCTGGGCCCCGACCTGATCGGCCAGGCCATCGAGGAAGGGCGGCAGGCGGGGCGGCTGAGCCGCAGCGTCGCGGCAAGGCTCAAGTCCACGCTCCTCGCCGCCTGACCGCCGATGAGCACGCCTCTGAAGACGCCCCCGCGCACGCACCAGATGCTGTCGCGCTGGGCCGAGGTGTATGCGCGGCAGGTGGGGCACGATGCCGCGCGGGTGCGGCGGTGGGTGGCGTACATGGCGCTGGGCGGCGCGCTGTGCCGCGAAACCGAGGACGGCGAGCCGAAGTTCGCGCTCAAGGGCGGCGTGGCGATGGAGCTGCGGCTGCGCGGGCGGGCACGTGCCACCAGCGACCTGGACGTGGTGTTGAACGACCGCCGGGGCGAGTTGCTGGCCCACCTGGAGGGTGCGCTGGCCACTCCGTTCGAGCAGTTCACCTTTCGCGTGCGCGGCGATGCCCGGGCGCTCCGCCGCGACACGGTGCGGGCGGACGTGAGCGTGCGGTACGGTGGCAAGTCGTGGGCGCGGGTGCAGGTGGACCTGAGCCGTGGAGAGGCAGGCGCGTGGGAGGTGGAGATGGTGGACTCGCTCGACTTCGGCGGCCTCTCCTTCGGCTTCCCCTCGGCCTTGCCGTGCCTGTCGCTGCACGTGCAGGCCGCGCAGAAGCTGCACGCGATGACGCTCCCCGCCGCCGACGGCCGGCCGAACCACCGCTTCCGCGACCTAGTGGACCTGGTGCTGCTCATCGACCTGATCGACGATCTCCCCGCTTTCCGCGGCGTCTGCGTCGGTGTGTTCGCCCACCGCGACACGCATCCGTGGCCGCCCGAGATCGGCGTTCCCGACGAGTGGGTGCAGCCGTACCGCGTGCTCGCCGAGCAGGTGGGGCTGGCCGTGACCGACGCGGGCGACGCCGCGCTGCGGCTGCGCTCCTTCCTGAACCGGATGGAGGTGGCGGCGCTGGAGCTGAACACCGCCGTCGTACCTCAAGTCACCCCCGCACCCCACGCCGCCGCCGGATGACGTCGATCCCATCTACAGTCACCACCCAGCCGTCCGCCACGCCCGAATGGCTGCCGCGGCTCGAGGAGGACGGCTTCGCGCTGATCGCCGGCGCTGTTCCCCCTTCGACGGTGCACGCGCTGCTCGCTGCCCTCGAGGCTACGACGGAGGGAGAAGGAGTGCGGCGGCGCGAGAACGTCTACGCCATCCGCAACCTGCTGGAGGTGGTGCCGGCCGTGCGCGAGCTGGCGCGCTCGCCCGAGGTGCGCGCGCTGGTGGAGCCGGTGCTGGGGACCGGCGCTTGCGCGGTGCGCGGGATCCTGTTCGACAAGACGCCCGACGCAAACTGGAAGGTGGCCTGGCACCAGGACCTCACCATCGCGGTACGCGAGCGGCGCGAGGTGGAGGGGTTCGGGCCGTGGAGCGAAAAGGCCGGCGTGGTGCACGTGCAGCGGCCCGCGGCGGTGCTGGAGCGGATGATCACCGTGCGCCTGAGCCTGGACCCGTGCGGACCCGAGAACGGGCCCGTGTGCGTGATCCCTGGATCGCACGCGCACGGCCGCCTGTCGGCCGGCGAGGTGCAGCGCCGGCGCACGGAGGAAGAGGCCGTGCCCACCTGCCTCCCCGCCGGGGGCGTGCTGCTGATGCGGCCGCTGCTGCTGCACGCGTCGTCGCCGTCCACCTCGCCGGCGCACCGGCGGGTGGTGCACCTGGAGTTCGCGGCGGGCGAGCTGCCCGGCGGGCTGGAGTGGCAGGGCCGGTGGTGACGGCGCGCGGCCCGCTCCCCCGGATGCGCGCATCCTTCGACGGACGGGGCGAATGGCGATGATGATGCAGGCCGCGCCGGGTGGAACGGCGTTCCCGTGGTGGGTGCTGTACATCGTGGTCCTCGGCGCCACCTGGGGGGTGTTCCGGCTGGCCCGCGGGATGGGCCGGAAGGCGGTCCCGCTGGGCTGCCTTGCCTTCATCCCCGTCTACGTGGTGGGGCTGTTCGCCCTCCCGCGCGAGCTGTGGCTGCTGGCGATGGGGCTGTCGCTGCTTCCCACGATCGGCTCGGTGGCGGGGTCGCTCGGTCGCGGCGCGGCGGGCGGTTCGGCCGCCGGGATCCCCGTCCTCCCGGGCGCCCTGCGGCGGCGCCCGGCGCGGGTGATGTGGGGCCAGCCGCAGCCCGGCGCCGTGCTGCGCTCGCGGATGATGCGCGCCCGCTACGCCGTGGGGCTTCCGGCCGATGCGCAGTTCGTGGCGCGCATGCGCTACGTGGGCGGCATCGGCGACATGACGGCGCGGCCGGTGGACCTCTTTCTGGGCGGCGGGCAGCTGTGGGTGGCGCCGCTCACGCGGGAGGCGCCGCCGTCGCCCATCCCCGTTCGCAACGTGCTGCGCGTGGACGTGTGGCCCGAGCCCGAGGGCCCGCCCACGCTGCGGGTGAGCTGGAGCCCGCCCGCGGGCGAGCTCACGGCGGAGGTGGTGCTGGGGGCGATGCCCAACGTGCCGCCCGAGCAGGTGGACGCGCAGGTCCGCGCGGTGGCCGACCTGCTGGTCACCGCCATCGCCGCCGAGGCGCGCCAGGCCGAGCGGGCGGAGCGGGCGGCGATGGCGCCGCTCACCATGCCACCGCTCACCATGCCGCCATCCGCCCCCGGCACGCGCGCCTGCGCCCACTGCGGCGAGACGGTGCCGCCGGGCGCGAGAGCCTGCCCCCGCTGCGCGACACCGGTTTGATCGCCGTCTGCCAGCGGCACCGGGAGGGGGAGAACGGCACGGCGGTGAACGCGGAGCAGCGGAGAGAGGGGAGGCAGCGGAGAACCACCGCCGCCTCCCCTCTCTCCTTTTTCCTCCCTCCCGCTGGCCCTGCTACTCCCCGCGGCCTAGAATCAGCCGCTCACGCAGTCACATTCGTTGGAATCGCGATCGAGGGACACGGGGCGAGATGAAGCTGCAGGGGAGAACGGTGCTGATCACGGGCGCCAGCGCGGGGATCGGCGCGGCGTGCGCGCGGGCGTTCGCGGCCGAGGGGGCGCGGCTGCTGCTGGCCGCCCGCCGCGCCGAGCGGCTGCAGGAGCTGGCCGACAAGCTGCGCGGCAGCGGCAGCGACGTGCTGGCGCTGGAGATGGACGTGCGCGACGGCGCGGCCGTGGCCGCGGCGGTCGCCGGGCTGCCGGCCGAGTGGAGCGCCGTGGACGTGCTGGTGAACAACGCCGGCCTGGGCCGCGGGATGGACAAGCTGTGGCAGGGCGACCCGGCCGACTGGGACGAGATGGTGGACACCAACGTGAAGGGGCTGCTCTACGTGACCCGCGCCGTGCTGCCGGCCATGGTGGAGCGCGGCCACGGCCACGTGATCAACCTGGGCTCGGTGGCCGGCCACGAGGTGTACCCCGGCGGCGCCGTCTATTGCGCCACCAAGCACGCGGTGGGCGCCATCTCCCGCGGGCTGCGCATGGACGTGCTGGGCACCGGCGTGCGCGTGAGCACGGTGGACCCCGGGATGGTGGAGACCGAGTTCAGCGTGGTCCGCTTCCACGGCGACCGCGACCGCGCCGACAACGTCTACCGCAACATGACCCCGCTCACGGCAAGCGACATCGCCGAGACCGTCGTGTGGGTGGCCACGCGCCCGGCCCACGTCAACATCGACGAGATCATCATCAAGCCGACCGACCAGGCGAGCGCCACGATGGTGCACCGGAAGGGCTGAACGGCAGGGGACAGGGAATAGGGGACAGGGAACAGCCAGCAACGAAAGAAGCCTCACCGCGTGGTGAGGCTTCGTTCGTTCGATCCGGCCGTGCCGTCAGTAGTCCGGCGACCTGCGCCGGGCGTCATCGGCTGGGAGGTCGTCCAGCGGCGCATCGTCGTGCACCAGGATCGGCGGGCGGTCGGCCGTACCTTCCTCCGGGAGCGCGGGCGGGAAGTCGGGGTAGGCGTCGCGGTCGGTCAGCGGCGGCGGCCCATCGGGCGCGTGACGCGTGTCGTCGCGCACCATGGGGGCCGAGGCGAACTCGGCGTCGCGCGGGGGCGGGAGCATGGCGGAGGGGGCGTCGTCGCCGGGGCGGAGCATGGAGTGCTCGCCGCGCGCCCCGCTGAACGCCTGCATCGACGCGTCTTCCAGCAGCGGGTCCACCGGGCCGCCCAGGTACGCGGGGAGGGTCACCAGGTCGCGGCCGGCCAGGCCCTGCACCCACACGTCCTGGCTGCGCTCGCGCAGCTCGGCGTATTCCAGCGGCACCAGCACGTGGCGGTCGTCGCTCAGGCCGAACAGGTCGTCGTCCACGTCCACGTCGAGGTACTTGACCTTCATGGCCAGCGGGTCCACCAGCATCTGCGTGACGGTGCCCACCTTCTCGTTGTCGGCGGCGTACACCGTCCAGCCGCGCAGGTTGGGCGCACCCTTGGCCAGCCTGAAGTCCTTCGCGTCCTTGAGCGGTACCACCGTGGCGCCGGTGCCGGGGTCGAAGGGCGTGCCCACGTGGTCGCCGTAGTGCCGGGGGAAGGCGTGGCCCAGCTCGGCCAGCACCGGCGCGGTGAGCGCCACCGACGGGTCGTACGGGGGCAGGCGCTTGACCTCGGCGTCGGTCCAGGTGGCCTGCAGCGACCCCTCGCCCCACTCCAGCGCCTCCACCGGCAGCAGGTACGACTTCTTGAAGAAGCCCGGGTCCACCGCCAGGTAGCGCACCTGCCCCTTGCGGTCGATCAGGATGTCGCTGACTGTGCCCACGTTGGCGCCGTTCGAGCTCGTGACCGCCCATCCGATGAAGTCACGCGAGCGGAGGATCTCCGCGCGCGGATCGTTCGCGTTCGCCATCTGCGGCTCCCGGTTGCCGTTGGCCTGCCGAATCGGACTGCGTGGATGCTGCTGGACCCGCCGCGACGTGGGCCGGCGGGGGAGTGCCCCGGAGGGATGACGGAGGATTCGGGCCAGAGGAGCTGGAGACCGGCGACGAGCCAGCCCGGCGCCCGCGCGCAGCCTGCGCTCGCTCTCCTCGGCAGGTCTCCCCCGGGGGGGATGGAATCCGCAGCAAACCCTGGGCTGGTGATGCGATCCGCGCGCCGCGAGATCGAGCGAGCCGCGGATGCTTACCGCACGATTCCCGCGCTCACCAGCACGCCCCAGCCCGGGCTGAAATCCGTGTAGCCCCGCACCACCTCGGCGCGCACGAACTCGCGGCGGCCGGCGCGCAGCCCAAGGCGAAGCTCGCCCAGCGACTCGTTGCCGCGGATCTCGCCGTGCCCGGCGCCCACCTGCTGGCCCACGACCGCGAGCGAGGGGACGAGGATGCCGCCGTCGTACTCGGCCTTCACCGCGTACACCAGCAGGTCGTCCTGCTCGAAACCCGGATCGCGCGTGCCGAAGATCCCCACCCCCGCCTCCGCCTGCACCGCCACCGCCCCTCGCCGCGCACGCCCACCGATGGTGGCGAAGAAGTCGGTGGCGTCGCGGTCGAGCCCCACGCGGTTGTCCGTGGTCGGCAGCCGCGTGCCGAAGCGCAGCAGGGCGGCCACGGGCGCACCCTCGTTCGTCAGACGTACGGCGGTGGCGATGCGGTAGTCGCCCGCATCGCTCCGCTTTCCATCGTCCGCCACCGTCACGAACGCCTCGGCGGGGGCGAAGCGGTCGTGCTCGCGGAAGATGCGCCGCACCGTGCCACCGGCCTCCACCACCACCCGCCCCGTGCGCCAGAACGCACGGAAGCTCCCCGCCTCCCACAGCGTTCCTTGCGTCCCCGCGAGCGAAGCCCGCTGGTCCCCCAGCCACCCGCCGCCAGCCTCGGCCAGCACCGTCCCCTCCCCCTCCAGCACGCGCCAGTCGAACGGGTCGAGCGGGCGTAGCTGCGCGCGGCCAGTGGAGGTGAGCAGGAGCGCGAGAGCGACGGCAAGAAGCGGGATGCGAGCTGATGACTGCATTCCTGATTCGTATTCCAGGATGGAGTGATCTCGTCTTCAGTGACGATTCTAACGCTGGATCCATCGCCCCAGATTCGGCAGCACCTCGCACGCCCGGGTCAGCACCTCGTCCGGATAGCCCAGGGCGCGCTTGATAGATACGTCGCGCTGGAGGGTGTTCTTCTCGCGCTCCAGCGACATCACCCGTTGCCGGCCCAGCTCGCGGACGTAGTAGAAGGAATTCGTGGGCACGGGCCAGTCGCTGCCGTGCAGGGTGCGCACGACGAGCTCCGCGTCCTTGGCGAAGCGCGGGAGGTGGGGGAAGCGCGACAGGTTGCTGATCCCCGAGTTGTCCACCCACAACCGCGGGAACTCGGCCAGCCAGCGCTTCAGCAGCGGCACCTGGTTCTCGTCGGGCGCGTAGGTGACCGGCGCGGCGGTGTGGGCCACGATCACCGTCACCCCCATCCGCAGCGGGCGCTCCAGCAGGCGCAGGTCCTTGAGCTTCGCATCCACCTGCGCGAAGGTGTTCTCGCTCCCGCCGCTGTGGACGAGAACCGGGATCCCCGTCTCGGCCAGGCGCGCGTAGAACGGCTCGATCGCGGGATCGGACGGGTCGATGCGCTGCGTGGCCGGGAGCCACTTGATCATCACCGCGCCGCCTTCGATGCACGCTTCCAGCACGTCCAGCGCGTCGCGGCGGTGCGGGTTGACGGAGGGCGCCGGGAGCAGCTCCGGGTGGCGGCGGCACGCCTCGAACACCCACGCCGGCGGCACGATCATCTGCGACAGCGCCTCGTCCAGCTCGCCGCGCGCGTCGTAGACCCCGTCGAACCCCAGCGCCACCGCGTGGTCGATCTCGCTGGCCCGGATCCCCGACGCCAGCCGCGCCGCCCAGTCCTGGTCGAAGCTGGTCTCCAGGTGCTTCGGCGTCACCCCGTGCATCCGCCGCAGGATGCGGAACGCCAGGCGCTTGGCCAGCTTCGGCGACGTCCAGCACCCCGAGCCCTGCGTGCCCACCCCGGCCAGGTGCGTGTGGCAGTCGATCTTCACCCGCTTCGTTGGACCCGTCATGTGCCCACCGCCGCGTGCGCGCCCACCCAGGCCGCCGCGCCGTCGACCACGGCCGAAGCGAATGCCGTGCTCCAGTGCGTGGCGCCGGGCACCTCCAACAGCTCCGCCGCCGGGATGCGCTGCGCCAGCCGGCGCCCCTGCTCCACGGGCACCAGCCGGTCGCCCGTGCCGTAGGCCAGCAGCACGGGAACGCGAACGTCCGCCGCGGCCGCGTCCAGGTCCAGCCCCGCCAGCAGCGCGCGGATGGCGGCCACGTAGGCGAACGGCGCACCCGCCTCTGCCGCGCCGCGGATGGGGTACGCGCGGCGCTTCAGGAGCCCGACGGCGGGCACGGTGCCCCACGCGCCGTAGTGCTCGCGCTGCCCCAATGTGGACGGGCGCAGGAAGCCGAACAGCTCGGCGGCGGCAACGCGGGCGGTGAGGCTGACGGTGATGGGGGCGGAGATGGCGATACCGGAGAGCGCGTGGGGGATGGTGCCGGCGGCGAGCGCGTGGACGACCAGCGAGCCGCCGAACGAGTGGCCGAGCAGGTGAAGCGGCAGCGCCGGACGCCCCCGCTCCGCCTCGTCCACGGCGGCGCGGAGGGCGGAAGGGACGACGCTGGGCGAGAAGAGGGTGGTGCTGGCCGCGCCGTGGCCGTCGACGTCGAACGAGAAGACCTCCACGCCGCGGCGCACCAGCGCCTTGAACAGCGCGATCTGCGGATACAGCGCGTCGTTCCCCGCCCCGTGCGCGGCCACCACCCGCGCCCGCGGCGCGCGCGGCACCAGCCGCCACGCGTCCACCTCGCCGCCGGCCGCGGGACGGGCGTAGCGGACGCGCTCGAGCCGCGCGCCTTCCGCCACCAGCCAGCGCTCGAGCCGGGGGACGCAGTCGCGCGGCGGCATCACCCGCGGGGCGCGGCCGCCGCCTGGTGCGTGTCGCCGCCCATCCAGCCGCGCTCGTCGGCGGCGGCGCGGTTGCCCACCGCCTCGGCCTGGGCCGTGTCACCGTGCGGCGCGGCGGGGGCCTCCATGTAGCCCTCGGGCTTCAGGTCGGGGGTGACCGGGCCGGTGATCAGCCGCGCGCCGCGCTGCCAGGTGAAGTAGGTCCACCCCCACTGCATCAGCACCGACAGCCGGTTGCGGAAGCCGATCAGGAAGAGGACGTGGATCAGCAGCCACGCCATCCACGCCGGCCAACCCTTCAGGTTCATCACCTTCGACTGCAGCACGGCCGAGCGCCGGCCGATGGTGGCCATGCTCCCCTTGTCGCGGTAGCGGAAGGGCCTGCGCGCGCCGCCCTTCAGGTCGGCCGCGATCATCCTGGCCGCGTGCCGGCCGCCCTGCATGGCCACCTGCGCCACGCCGGGATACGGCTTGCCGTCGGGCCCGGTGGCGTTGGCCAGGTCGCCCAGCACGAACACGCGCGGGTCGCCAGGGAGCGACAGGTCGGGCTCCACCTGCACCCGGCCCACGCGGTCGGTCTCCGCGTCCAGCCGCTTGCCCAGCGGGCTCGCGGTGACGCCGGCGGCCCACACCACGTTGCGCGCGGCGATGAACTCGTCGCCCACGTACACGCCGCCGTCGTCGATCTTCGTGACGATGCTGTTCAGCCGCACCTGCACGCCGATGCGCCCCAGCGCGCGCTGCGCATAGGCCGACAGCTTCTCGTCGTAGGCGGCCAGCACGCGGGGGCCGCCCTCCACCAGCACCACGCGCGCGAGCGACGGGTCGATGTGGCGGAAGTCGCGCGACAGCGACTTGCGCGCGATCTCGGCCATGGCGCCCGCCATCTCCACGCCGGTGGCGCCGGCGCCCACCACCACGAAGGTGAGCAGCGCGCGGCGCGCGGCGTCGTCCGCCTCCTGCTCGGCGGCCTCGAAGGCCAGCAGGAAGCGGCGGCGGATCTCGGTGGCGTCTTCCACCGTCTTCAGCCCGGGCGCGAGCGGCTCCCACTCGGGGTGGCCGAAGTAGGCGTGGGTGGCGCCGGTGGCCACGATCAGGTAGTCGTAGGCCATGCGCGTGCCGTCGGCCAGCAGGATCTGGCGCGCGGCGCGGTCCACGTCCACCACCTCGCCCATCACCACGTCGGTGTTGCGCTGGCGGCGCAGCACGCCGCGGATGGGCGCGGCGATGTCGGCCGGCGAGAGCGCGGCGGTGGCCACCTGGTACAGCAGCGGCTGGAAGAGGTGGTGGTTGCGGCGGTCCACCAGCGTCACCGTCACCGGCGCCCTGCGCAGCGCCCGGGCGGCCCACAGCCCTCCGAACCCGCCGCCGATGATCACCACGTTGGGCACCGCCAGCACGCGCGTAGCCACGACTCGTCTCCTTGCTGCGTGATCCTGCGCCGAACCCGTCTTTGATACACCGATCGCGGGAGACTGGTGTGTCTGCCGAATCCGCGTGTCCGGGCAATCTACCGATGAATCCGCGGCTACGGCTCCGCGACATTCCGCGATCCGCGCGAGTGCGTGGATCGGCATCGCGGCTGCGGGCAGCCTTCCGCTCACGTGCCCGTCGCGCCACCCGCATCCCTCGCTGCCGTTGCGGCTTTCCCCACTTCTCTCTGCGTTCGAGAGCAGGGCCGGGAGGATGCGGGTCCGTGCAAGATACGGCTCCGCGCGGGAGCAGGCCAACGGCGCACGACGGCGGACCGGCGCAACACGCACGGAGTGGCGGTTGACGGCAGGGCCGCGCGGCACGACCTTGCGCCTCACGGCCGACGCGTTCATCCTCCCCGATCCACATGCACGCCACAATACCGAAATACGCCCTCGCCCCGCCGTCGGAAGACGACGCGCTGACGATGCTGGCCCGCGTGCTGGGCGTGGACCGCGCGGCGCAGGCGTGGCTCCGCGCGCGAAAGAATGCCGGCGTGGGCCTGCATGGGAGGCTGTCGCCCGAAGAGCTGCTGCGCGCGGCCGAGGCGCTGCAGCACGGCGAAGGGTGCGAGCAGGCCATCGCCACCTCTCTGATGGTGCGGGTGCGCACCTGGATCCTGCTGAACCGCCAGGCCACGGGGGGTGGACGATGACGGAGCACCGCACCCCCCTTCGCCCCGGCGCGGGGAGCCAGGCCGACGCCGAGCGGCTGCAGGAGATCGTGGACCTGGGCCTGCTTTCGCCCGAGCCCGACGCCATCCTCAAGGAGATCGCCGCCGAGGCGGCCGCGCGGCTGCACATGCCCATCTCCACCGTGACCGTGGTGCTCGACGAGGCGCAGTTCTTCGCCGCGCGCCACGGGGTGGAGGGGTGGATGGCCGAGTCGCTGGGCACGCCGGTGGAGTGGAGTTTCTGCGCGCACTCGGTGGCCAACCGCGAGCCGTTCGTGGTGAACGACGCCACCACGCACCCGCTGGTGAGCCACATGCCCATCGTGGAGCACGACAAGGTGGTGTGCTACGCGGGCTTTCCGCTCATCAGCAGCCGCGGGCACGCGCTGGGCACGCTCTGCGTGATCGGCCACGAGCCGCACACCTTCAGCGACGAAGAGCTCGGCATCCTGCGCTCCCTCGCCGACCGCGCCGTGGCGCGCATCGAGGAGCGCCGCCCGGGGCCGGCCGACGCGGGCTGATCTCCGGTCCACCAGCGACGGAAGCGGGGTCGGCCATCGAGGGGTGATGGCCGACCCCGCTCGCGTTCGCATCGAGGAGGTGGCGATCGTCGTCCGCGTGGACCAGGCCGCTGTCACGGACGTGATCGTACGACCGGCTTCTGCAATCGATGGTGTCTGCAATCGATCGTGCATTTGAACCATGAGAACGTCATCCTGAACGAGCCGCTCCGCTACACCCGCCTCCGCGCGGACAGGATTGGGGCGACCGAAGATCCATCCTCGACGGTCAAGCGACAGGCAGCGTCTGGCTCGACGATCTCCTCGGCGCGGCCGGATAATCGTGCGAAGGGGCGGATGGAGCGCACGGGAGGTGCCTCGGCGGCGGCGGCGAGCGTCGCTCCCGGCAAATCGGCATCCGTGGGGAGCTGGAGCGCTGGCGTTTTGCCTTATCGGTCGCGAACTGCAATGCAAGATGCAGATCTGCACTTGTGCGATATGTGATACGGCTGCGTTCGAGAAATTCGGGCAAACACCCAAGTTATTGCCCACCAGATAGATCCGGCACATCCAGCGCCGCGCGCCCTACGGAATCCACGCTACTTGCGCAGGCATATATTCTACGACACATTATGTACATGCGGAAACGTGAAGGCAGAAAACGGTGCGGTCCGATGGTCGTTGTCACGCCAATTGTACCTGCCGCGGTCTCCCCCTCCCGGTGCCAAACCTCGGTTCCCGAATCCCCTCGAGGCCAATCATGATCCAGGTCACCAACGCATTCGGCACGCGGGCGGTCCGCGTGATCGGCGCCGGCGCATACGTGCCGCAGAACGCAGTCACCAATGCCCACATCACCGAAGCCATCCCCGGCTGGTCGGCCGACTGGATCGCCGAGAAGACCGAGATCCGCGAACGCCGCTTCCTGTGGGCGCTCGACGCGCAGGCCGGCGTGACGGTGGCGCCGCCAGCCACCGCCGGCGAGCCCGTGTGCAACACCGACATGTGCGAGGCCGCGCTGCGCCGGGCGATGGAGATGGCCGAGATCCAGGGCTCGGAGATCGACGCCGTGTTCGTGGTGACCTGCACCCCCGACCGGGTCAACTTCAGCTACGACGCCATGGAGGTGCACCGCCGCCTGGGCTGCCGCGCCGACGCCTACGCGCTGATGATCGACGACGGCTGCGGCGGCACGCCCTACATCCTGGACATGGTGTACCGCATGATCCGCAGCGGTGCCATCAACACCGCCGCGGTGATCGGCAGCGCCTTCACCTCGGCGCTGGTCGACCGCGAGGTGTGGACGGGCGACGTGGAGTCGGCGCCGGGCCGCAAGCGCCTTCCCGCGGCGTTTGGCGCCTACGTGTTCGGCGACGGCGCGGGCGCGGTGATCCTGCGCGGCGACGGCAAACCGGGCGAGGGGATCCTCTCCTCGTTCTCGGGCAACGACTACCAGCAGCTGGTGGTGCGCCGCGCCGGCGGGCTGGAGAGCCGGATGGGCGGCGAGGTCAATCCCGCCGACGCGGCCTTCGTGGTGGACGGGCAGCTGGTGGCGCGCTCGTACCCCATCTACATGAACGCCTGCCTCGACGGCGTGCTGGCCGACCGCCCCGAGCTGCGCGACCGGGTGAAGCGCTACTACTTCCACCAGCCCAACAAGCGGCTGATGGACCACTACGTCCGCCAGGCCGGCCTCCCCGCCAGCAAGGTCGCCTGCAACGTGGACCGCTACGGGAACACGTCGGCCGCGGGGATGCTGATCCTGCTGGCCGAAGACCTGGAGCAGGGCGTGGTGACCATGGGCAGCGGCGACCTGGTGCTGATCGCCGCGGTCGGCGCCAACGTGCACTACGGCGCCCAGCTCATCCGCCTGTGAGCCCCGCCGTCACCCCAATTTCTCTCTAAACAGCCCCCCTCAGGAGATCTGGAGATGATGATCGTCCGTTCGCTTTCGGCCCTGGCCCTGGTGGCGCTCGCCGCCGCCTGCGCCGACGCTCCATCGGCCAGCGACCGCCCGGCGGCCCCCAGCGACGTGGCCCTCGAGCGCGACGCTGCCGAAGGGGGGCGCCACGGCCCGCAGCTCACCGGCGCGCCCACGGTGATGCGCTTCCGTTCGGTCGAAGACCCCGACTTCCCCGCCGACCGCTCGGTGTGCACCGACGCGGGCTTCACCCCCAACGTGTACCTGGGCGCGTCGCTCTGGTCGGAGGCGGGAACGGCGTCGTCGGGGCGCGTGGTGAACAACAGCGTGCGCCGGGTGGGCAGGGCCACGGCGTGCGTGCGCATCACCGACCCCACCTTCCCGCCCGATCTGCCGCAGCTGTTCTACGCCCGCTTCGAGACGCCCGAAGGCGTCTTCACCGCTCGCGGCGCCTGCACGCTGGTGAGCAACGACGTGCCCGAGGCTGGGCTGGTGCTGGCCGGCTGCCACCTGCGCATCGTGGACGGCCCCGCCTACTCGCGCGGCGGCGTGATCACCAGCCTCAGCGTGTTCAACCCGCGACAGCTCGCGGGGTACAACACGGGCTCGGAGTGGACGCTCCAGTGGTACCCGGCCTGGGGACGCCGGCAGGCCCTTCTCGGCCGCTAGGGGCGGACGCCGGGCGCACCGTTCCGCGCGGCTAAGCGGCGGCGGCGCGCCGGGCCCGCCAGGAGTGATCGCTTCAGGCAGGGCCGGCAGGGAACCGCAGCTCGTTCCCACCGGCCCTGCCTGCGTTCGCACGTGCAACGGGCCGATGGAATCGAGGGTGGCACGACGGGTTCTGGGCGGGCCGGAGCGGACCGCCCAGGCCACTCCGCCGGCATCTGACACTTGCGTCTCGGCATACCCTTGACGCCATGAAACCGTGCACACAATGTTGTCCTGCAATCAGCATACGTCGGCACTCCGCAATTTCCCCGGACCCGCCTCGGCGTCTCGGGGACGCTCGCCGGCTTCCTCCGCAGCGGCGAGCCGTTTCCGCACCACCGCCCCCGTGCAGTTCCGCTCCTTCCCGCTTCCACCGATGCCGTCGTGAGCACCGTTCTTTCGGCCCGACCCCGCCGCTCGTTCGCGCGGGGCGTCACCCCCGCGCGGCCCGGCCCGCCCGTTCCGCCGCCGCCCGGCGAGCCGGCGCCGGCGCCCGCCGCCGGCGCCGACACCCACGCCGCGGCCGAGCAGCGCCTGGGCTCCGAGCACACGCACATCCTTCGCGCCAAGACGCAGGACGAGGTGTGGGTGCGCTGGGTGCTCATCGTGGGCGCGGTGCCGCTGGTGTGGGCGCTGGGGCGCATCGGCGTGCTCACCATCTCGGAGGGCGCCGTGCTGGGGCTGGGCGGCGGCATCGCGATCGTCAACGGGCTGTTCCACCTGGCGCTGGAGCGCAATCGCTGGGCGCCGTGGCACTTCTGGGCCAGCCTGGTGGTGGACCACCTGGTGCTGTTCGGCTTCACCGCGGCGCACGGGCCGTTCGGGATGCTGATGATCCCGTATTATGCGGCACTCTTCTCGTCCACCGCGCTGGGGGTGCCGCGCGCCAGCTGGAGCTCCACCGCGGCCACCGCGGTGCTGTATCCGGCGGCGCGGCTGGTGGGGCTGTGGGCCAACCCGGCCATGCACCTGCCCTGGCAGATGCTGGCGCTGGAGACGGCGGTGGTGGTCAGCGTGCTCACGGCCACCCTGCTGGCGCCCACGCACTACACGCGGCGGCTGCGGCAGGTGCGGCGGGCGCTGGCCAGCGTGGAGGACGGCGACTTCCGCGTGCAGGTGGACGCGGGCGAGCGCGACCAGATGGACTTCCTCGCCGCGGCGGTCAACCGCGTGGGCCACTCGCTGGGCGGGGTGATCCGCGAGGTGCAGGCGCAGGCGCGCTCGCTGGCCGGGCTGGCCGAGCACCTGTCGGCCACGGCCGAGGAGGTACAGGCGTCGGCCATCGAGGTGGGCGCCATCGCCGGCGACGCGGCGGGCGAGGTGGAGCGCGAGATGACGCTGATGCACCACGGCGGCGAGGCGCTGGAGCGGCTGGCGGCGCAGAACGGCGTGGTGCGGCAGCACGCCGGCTCGGCGGCGGCCGACGCGCGCCGCGTGGCCGCCGAGACGCACACGCACGTGGGCCGCATCGCGCAGAGCGGCGCGCTGCTGGTGGAGATCGGCGACGGCTACCGCCAGGCGGCGGTGGCAGTGGACGCGCTGCACGGCGCAGGCGAGCGCATCGGCGGCTTCGTGGGCTCCATCCACGGCATCGCCGAGCAGACCAACCTGCTGGCGCTGAACGCCGCCATCGAGGCCGCGCGCGCCGGCGAGCAGGGGCGCGGCTTCGCGGTGGTGGCCGACGAGGTGCGCAAGCTGGCCGGCCAGTCGGCCGACTCGGCGCTGCGGGCGGGCGACACCGTGGGCGAGACGCGCGACGCCATCGCCCGGGTGCGCGAGCAGCTGGACATGGCCGACCGGCGCCTGGCCGGCGTGGGCGAGGCCAGCCGCGAGGGCGAGGCCGCGCTGGCCAGCATGGTGGGCGGCCTGCGCAGCGCCGTGGAGGCCATCGAGCGCATCCACGCCGAGGTGGAGGCGCAGGCGGGGGTGATGGACGAGCTGATGACGGCCATGCGCCACGTGCACGACATCGCCCAGAACACCCGCACCCGCACCGAGCAGACCGCCTCGGCCGCCCAGCAGCAGGGCGCCGCCATGGAAGACCTGGCCGACTCGAGCCAGAGCCTGGCCGGGATGGCCATGCACATGCACGACCTGGCCGAGCGCTTCCGCGTCTGACCCGGCGGGCGCGACGGTCGAGGGTGACACGAGGCGGGCCGACCGCCAAGTCGGCGGGCCTCGTTTTCTCGCGATGAGACGTTGATGCAACCATCGCCAGGACCAACAGCGATGTCTCACGCAAAGTCAGCAGAGTTAGTGGAGAGAACCGCTGTTCTCTGCTGACTCTGCTGACTCTGCGTGAGCCAGGTCTTTGCCGGAGGATTCGTGCGCGCCTGGCTGTGTGCCACGAGGCCACGAGACACGAAGCGCCGGCGCGATTGCTCGCTCCGGCGCTTCATGTCCCACTCACCCGGTTGTCCACGCCGCCCGGCACGGCCGTTAGAAGGTATCCCCGCCCTCGCACCTGCCGCACCGGGCGACGTGAACGGCCAAATACTAGGGACAAAAAGGACGCCTGACAACCCACCGCCACAACACCGCCACCGGTGGTACAAACCGCACCAGATCAAGCGAATTCGGTACGATCATCTCCGTATGTCGCTGTGCGGAGCTGTCCAAGTTGGACGGTGACATAGCGTCGTGAGAGGAGTCCGCCGGGAGCCGGACCGTCGACGGCCGCTCAGCCGGGTGCGATCCCGACGTAAAGGCCGCGGCCGGAGAGGCCCTGCTCGTCGTAGCTCACCCGCAGGCCGGCATCTTCCAGGGCGGCGGTCATCTCGGCGTGGGTGAACAGGCCCATCTCGTGGCGCTCGGTGGCGCGGCTCACGCCGTCGGGGCGGCCGATCAGGTACTCGAAGTCCATCACCGATACCGTGCCCCGCACCTCGCCCAGGCTCATCCGCGCGATCTTCAGCTCCGGCTCTTCGTGGGTGAGCAGGTGCACGTAGCCGGGGATGAACTGTCCGGGCTGGAACCACGGCTCCACCACCAGCGCGCCGCCGGGCGCCAGGTGCCGCGCCATCGCCGCCACGGCGCGGCGCATCGCATCCACCGTCACCGCGTAGCCGATGGAGCTGAACAGGCAGGTCACCACATCGTACGCGCGGCCGAAGTCGAAGTCGCGCATGTCGGCGTGGTGCAGCGGCACGCCCGGAAGCCGCTCGCGCGCAGTGGCGAGCAGCCCCTCGTCCAGGTCCATCCCCTCCACCGCGTAGTGCGCGGCCAGCGCCTGGGCGTGCGTGCCGGTGCCGCACGCCACGTCCAGCAGCGCGCCCTCGCCCGGCCCGCCGGCGGCCAGCACCAGCTCGCGCACCCGCGCCGCCTCGGCCGGGTAGTCCTTGAAGGAATACAGCCGGTCGTACAGCTCCGCCGTCTTTGTGAACATCCATCACCTCCCCTTACGTAGACAGAAGCGCCTCGCGGACCGGCGAGGCGGGTGGAGGATCGAAGCCGGCGGCGCATCACCCCGCGCCGGGCGGCGGCGTGCCGGGCGTGACGTAGGCGTCGAGCCACGCCAGCGCGGGCTCCACCTCGCGGAATACCTCCACCGGCGCGTGGACGAACTCGCTGAGCATCGCATACATCCGGGCCATCCCGAACACCACGTCGCTGTTCGCCACGATGGCCGTGGGCCCTACCACGATCCCCGCCGCGTGGAGCTTCCGGGCGCGCTCCACCAGCCGCCGCACGTCGCTGGTGGTCAGGTCCAGCGTGGTGTCCCGAGCGTCGAACAGCTCCGCAAAGCCCAGCGCGCGGTCGGTTTCCTCCACCTCCAGGTGCGCCTCGATCTCCGCCAGCGTCATCACCCCCTCGGCGCGCGTGTACATCCGCCGCCGCGGCCGGTCGAGCGTGTAGGTGATCGCCATCGCCCGTCTCCCCCGTGCCGATGCTCGTGCGCCGGCCTGGCTTACGCTCCGCCCCGATGTTGAACGGAGTGGCCGGCCCCTCCGCTCCGAAGATGCCAGCCTGGGTACGACGGTGCAACGATCTCGCCGCGCGAACCTTCAACGCGCCGCGGGGTCTGAGCCCTTCGGCGGCAGTACCGGCGCCGCCGGAAGCGCGGTAGATTGCACACCGAATGAAAACCGATACCCCCCTCGCATCCACTTACGCCGAGCGCCCGCGCCGCATCCTCCTGGCCGACTGCGACTCGTACTTCGTGCGCTGCGCCATGCTGGCCGACCCCGAGGGTGCCGGCAAGGCCGAGCTGCTGCTGGTGGGCGGCCGCGCCGACTCGCGCGGGGTGGTCACGTCGGCGTCGTACGCGGCCCGCAAGTTCGGCGTGCACGCGGGGATGCCGATGTCGCAGGCGGTGCGGATGTGCCCGCGGGCGATGGTGGTGCCCGTGCCCGGCGAGATGGTGTCGGCCAAGCACCACGAGGTGCGGGCCGTGCTCGACGAGTTCAGCCCCGTGGTGGAGGCCGCCAGCGTGGACGAGTTCTTCCTGGACCTGGGCGGCACCGAGGAGCTGTACCGGCACGAGCCGCTGGCCGGCACGGCGCGCCGCATCCAGCAGGCGGTGCTGGAGCGCACGGGGATCTCGCTTTCCATCGGCGGGGCCACGCAGCGCACGCTGGCCAAGATGGCGGCTTCGGTGAACAAGCCGTTCGGCGTGCACGTGGTGGAGCCCGGCGGCGAGGCCGAGTTCATCGCCCGCTTCGACCTGGCCGACATCCCCGGCGTGGGGCCGGCGTTCGCCGAGGCGCTGCGGCGGCGCGGCGCCACCCGCGTGCGCGACCTGCTGCCGCTGGACGAGGCCACGCTGGTGGCCTGGCTGGGCGAAGGGCGCGGGCAGTGGCTCTACCGCCTGAGCCGCGGGATGGGGAGCGAGGGCGGCGTGGCCCCCCGCGCGCCGCAGAAGTCGATCTCGCACGAGCGCACCTTCGCCCACGACATCGCCGACGAGGACGAGATCGAGAGCAAGCTGGCCTACCTGTGCGGCGAGACCGGCGCCTCGCTGCGCGCCGACGGGCTCAAGGCGCGCACGGTGACGGTGAAGATGCGCTATGCCGACTTCACCGACCGCAGCGCCAGCAGGACCGTGGCCGAGCCGCTGGAAAGCGACCGCGCGATCTACCGCGTGGCGCGCGCGCTGGTGCGCCAACTGCGAACGCAGCGCCGCGGCGGCATCCGGCTGCTGGGCGTGGGCGTGAGCAAGCTGGGCGAAGAGGCCGAGGCCGAGCCGATGCTCTTCGAGCCGCCGCAGGGGCTGGAGAGCGACCGCGACCGGCGCCTGAGCGCCGCCACCGACCGCCTGCGTGTCCGCTTCGGGCGCGAGGCCGTGCTTCCCGCGCGCGTGGCGCCCAAGCACAAGGCGGCGGAGTAGGCGGAGTGTCGCTTCGGCCGGCCGATTCCGATTCCAGGACGAACGGCAACAACGGGGTCACACGGAGGAACGGAGGCAGCGGAGGAACCGCCCTGCTTTTCCTCCGTTCCCTCCGTTGCTCCGTGTGACATTTGTCCCTGTCGTTCCTACGGAATCCGGGACGATCGGGGAACGGCCTTCGCCAGACGAGTGTACGGGAGCGCCGAACCCGTTCCTTCCGATCGGCCTGGAGAGATTGCCACAGACCCGTTCGCCCCTGCCTTCCACCCGCGGCCGCGCCCAGCGCACGCCGCGGGTTTCGGCGTGGGCGGCGGGGGTGATGGCGCAGGCACTCGGGTGGATCTCCGGGTCTGCCGGGAACATCTCTCCCGCGCGGTGGCTGGCACACGCCGCGCTGGCGCTGGTGCTGTTCGGGCCGGCCGCGCAGGCGCCGCGCCCGGCCGTGCACGAGGCCACGGGCATCCGCCCGCGCGACGCGGTGGAGGTAGCGTTCGCCGCGCGCACGCATCCCGCCACGCTCGAGCAGGCGCCCCGCGTCCGCCGCGTTCCGCCGCGCGCGGGCACGGCGCCGCCGTGCCCCGCGTCCGCCGCGTTCCGCCGCGCGCGGGCACGGCGCCGCCGCCGTTCCTCGCATCCCCTGTCCCCGCCGTTCCGCGCGCGCCCGAGAGCGCCGCGTGGAGCCGCGCCCTCGCCGCGCACGATCCGCGCAGCGCCCGCCGGCCCGCCTACTTCGCCAACGCGCCGCCCCTCTCCGGTTCCTTCGCCTGAAGCCGCCCGCCACGACGGCGGAACGGCAGCAATCGACTGAACGCGGGAGATCGAAGTGAACTTCTCGGATATTTCGGGGCGTGTTTTCGCGGGCGCCGACGCCACGCAGATCGTGCTGGCGGTGGTGGTCACCCTGGCCATGGTGTGGGTGCTGTGGGTGGGTGCCCGCAGCAGCCGCGACACGCCGAACGACCCCACGCCTCCCAGCGGCGGCGGCGCCGAAGCCTAGCGCATGAGGCTGAACGAACGCGGAGCCGCCCGGCACGGTCGCCGGGCGGCTCCGCCGCGTTTCAACCCTTCTCCGATCTAGCGTCGCATCCCCAGATCCCAGCAATGTCATCCTGACGGAGCCGCTGCGCGGAAGTCGCGTCCACACCGCTGCCTGGCGGCGACGGAAGGATCCATAACCTGCTTTCGAGCGACAGGCGGCCATTCGCTCGGACGGAGGCCACAGATCCTTCGGGCGCCGCCATGCATCGTCGCCGGTGCGGATTCCGGGCAGCGGCGCCGCTCAGGATGACATCTGACTGGTTCGAGTGACCCGACGGCGCGAGGCATTCGTGCGCACGCCTTGCGGAGTCATTCGGCTGGCGGATCGGCCACGATCACCAGCCCCACCTGCTCCACGCGGCCGTCCACCATGCGGCGCACCTTCAGCTTCACGCCGTCCACGTTGATGCCGCGGCCTTCCTCCAAGCGCTCGCCCAGGCGGGCGCGCAGCAGGTCTTCCAGCGTCCAGCCGGGCTCGCGGGCCAGCACGATGCCGTAGAACTCCTCCACGTCGGCCACGGTGGTGTCGCCGCGCAGGGGGAACTCCACGTCCTGCGGCAGCGGCGTGTCGGACTCGGCGGTGCCGGCGAAGATGCGGTCCACCAGCGGCCGCGCGCCGGGAGAGAGCACCACGAACACGTGGTCGCCCTCGCGCAGGCGGGTGCTGCCGCGCGGCGGGATCACGCGGTTCTCGCGCGCGATCATGGCCACCACCGCGCCGTCGGGGAGCGCCAGCTCGCGGATCATCCTCCCCTCCACGCGCGCCCCGCCGGTGAGCGAGTACTGCACGATGTCGCCGTGGACGGGGCGCAGCGAGGTGATCTCCAGCGACATGGCGGGCGGCGGGGCGCCGGGCTCCTCGATCTTCAGCAGCCGCGCCAGGGGCGCCAGCGTCCACCCCTGCAGCAACGCGGAGACGAGGACCACGAAGAAGACCACGTCGAACACCGCCTCGCCCCCGGGCAGCCCCAGCAGCAGGGGGAAGGTGGCCAGGACGATGGGCACCGCGCCCTTGAGCCCCGCCCACGAGACGAACACGATCTCGCGCGCGTTGAAGCGGAAGGGGAGCAGCGCCGCCGCCACCGACAGCGGCCGCGCCACGAAGACGAGGACGGCGGTGATCAGCAGCCCCGGCACCGCCACGTGCAGCAGGCGGCTGGGAAAGCTGAGCATCCCCAGCAGCACGAACATGCACACCTGCGCCAGCCACGCCGCGCCGTCGTGGAAGAGGAGGATGCCGCGCATGAACACCACGCGCCGGCTGGCCACCGCCATCCCCGCCAGGTACACCGCCAGAAAGCCGCTGCCGTGCAGCGTGGCCGCCACCCCGTAGGCCAGCAGCCCCGTGGCGGCCACGAACACCGGGTACAGCCCCTCGGCGCCCAGCGCGATGCGGTTGGTGACCCATACGGCCGCCAGCCCGATCCCCACGCCCACCACCCCGCCGATGGCCATGTGCTGCGCGAACAGCGCCAGCAGCCCCAGGCCGGGCTCCATCTTCCCCAGCAGCACGTCGAGCAGGCTCACGGTGAGGAACACCGCCATCGGGTCGTTCGACCCGCTCTCCAGCTCGAGGGTGGCGTTCACCCGCTCGGGGAGCTGCAGCCCCGTGGAGCGCAGCACCGAGAACACCGCCGCCGCATCGGTGGAGGCCACGATGCCGCCCAGCAGCATCCCGTACAGCATGGGCACGCCCAGGATGGCGCTGGCCGCGGCGCCCACCATCCCCGCCGTGAGCAGCACGCCGAAGGTGGCCAGCGACAGCGCGGGGGCCACGGCGTGGCGGATGGACTGGAACGGCGTGCGCAGCCCCCCGTCGAAGAGGATGACGGCCAGGGCCACGGTGCCCGCGCCGTGCGCCATGCGGTAGTTGTCGAAGCCGATGCCGCCGATCCCCTCGGAGCCGGCCAGCATGCCGATGCCCACGAACAGCACCAGCACCGGCACCCCGTAGCGCGCCGACACCTTGCTGGCCGCCACCCCCAGCACCACCAGCAGCGCCGCCACCAGCAGCACGCGATCGATCAGGAACACGCGGCCACCTCCGCATCCCGGACGATAGCGAGGCGCATGTCCGCGGAGCGCCCGCCGATGCGTGGGCGGGCGGACGCGGTGGGCTGTCCGAAGGCTCCGGGCGGGTAGGTCGAGGGAGATGTCATGCCCTGCATCTGCCGAATCGAGCGGCGTTTGTCAACCAATGGGCGCCGACCGATCCGCATGCAGCGACAGGATCTCCCGGGGCACCGACAGAGCCGGCGGCACACGACGACGCGTCGCCCTGCTGTTTCTGCTTCCTCTGCTGACTCTGCGTGAGGCCCCGCAGTCGCGGCCGCCGGAGGACGCGAGAAGGCCCGCGGAAGAGATCCCCCGCGGGCCCATCCCGTCGACCGATCGAGCAGCCGTCAGTCGCGCACGGCCACCATCACGCCGCGCAGGCGCTCGGGGGCGCCGGCGCCGTCGGTGATCACCTTCACGAAGTCGCGCAGGCGCACCACGCGGCCGTCCACGGCGCGGGCGCGGTAGACGAAGGCGTGGTCGCGGCAGGCGCCCGTCTCGGCCACGCAGTAGCTCACCGACTGGTCGCGGTCGCCCGGGTGCAGCACCACGTTGGCCCAGAAGCCGGGCTCGTCGGTCCAGCGGGCGCGCGGGTAGCCCAGCACGTCCTCGGCGCTGGCGCTCACGTGCGAGAAGGCGAAGGTGCGCGCGTCGCACTCCCACACGATGGACTGCTCGCCGTCCAGCATCTCCACGGCGCGCCGGTCCAGGCTGGACATCGGCTCCGCCGCGTCGCCGAACACCGCCTCCACGCGCGCCTCGATCGTATCGTTCAGGGTGCTGCTCATGGTCGTTTCTCCGGTTCGTAAAGTCGGGATCTATCGGTCACCGCAGCGCCATTGCCGCGTGCCGCCCGGAAGGGCAGGCGGTGCGCCAGCGGCACGCGGGGCGCGACAATCGGGCGCGAAGTCATTATCTTCAAATGCCCTACGTTGAATCTTCAGGATTTGAAACTTCGTAGAGCACCCCGTTCCCGGCCGTTCGGCTGGGGCACGCGGGGTACGCGCCGAGGCGCGCGCGCCCCGCATCCAGAAACCCGCACGCTCCAGGAGAGCGCAACCCCCGTATGTCCACCATCCAGATCCCCACCAACCGCCCCGGCGCCTCGCGCGGGGGCAATCTGCGCAACCCGTTCCGCGGCGGCATGAGCAAGCTGCCGTTCGTGATCGGGGGGCTCGTGGTGCTGCTCACCATCCCGTCGATGTTCACCTACATCAACCCGGGCAACGTGGGCATCGTGATCCACAAGCTGGGCGGCGGGGTAGACCGCCAGCCGCTGGGCCAGGGGCTGCACTTCCGGAACCCGCTCACCACGGGGATCGAGGAGTACCCGGTGTACATGCAGACGCTGGTGCTCACCCGTGGAAACACCGAGGGGAGCGCGGGCAACGACGAGATCAACGTGAACAGCGTGGAGGGGCAGCCGGTGTCGCTCGACGTGTCGCTCAGCTTCGAGCTGGACCCCAGCAAGACGCCGGCGCTGTACACCACCTTCCGCACCGACATCGAGCACATCCAGCACGGCTACGTGAAGCAGGCGATTCGCCAGGCGCTGCAGGAGGTGCTGGGGAGCGAGCCGATCGCCGACATGCTGGGGCCCAAGAAGGCCGAGGTGGTGGGGCGCACGCAGCAGACCATCGCCACCCGCCTGGCGCCGTACGGCTTCGTGGTGAAGCAGTTCACCATCAACGAGATCCGCGCGCCGGCCGAGGTGATGGCCGCCATCAACACCAAGAACGTGATGCAGCAGCAGGCGCTGACCGCGCAGAACGAGCTGCAGAAGAACATGTACAACGCGCAGGGCGACAGCATCCGCGCCAGCGGCCGCGCCATGGCGATCCTGGCCGAGGCGCAGGCGCAGGCCCAGGCCAACCAGCTGCTGTCGCAGAGCATCACACCCACGCTGGTGCAGTACGAGATGGCGAAGAAGTGGAACGGCCAGATGCCGCAGGTGAGCGGCGGCGCCACCCCGCTGATCCAGATGCCCAGCGTGCCGCGGTAACGCGCCGGGGCTGACGAGTTCGGCAGGCAGCACACGACGGAGAAGCGGGAGAGGACGACACGTCCTCTCCCGCTTCCGCATTCCGGCACCTCCATGCAGAGAACGGCGAAGCGCCTCGTGAAGCAGTTCGACATCGAGCGAGGGAAAAATTGCCACCTCCTCAAGCCTGCGTCTCATGTCCGAGATGGGTGACATCTGACATGGGGAGGACGCGGAGGAACCAACCTAATCACCGATTCTTCCGAAGAAATGCCGGAACACGAACCGTATCTGAACAAATCTGAATGTGCTTGAACCGACGGGATTTTAATGAAACCTTTCCTGGCGAGGTTCGTCCTGCGGCGCTCCAGCCCCAGTTGGGGCGGGCGCGTCCCGGTTTATGCATGAAAATGAAAGTTAATTCATTCTGCCATCCCGGTCGTAACCTCTAGGAATCCGAATGGTTGCGTGGAAACACGCGCCCGCGGTCCACGCGTTGCCCTGAGCGGGGCCGTCGGGCGGGGAGCACCGTGCGTAAACGGGGCTCCCCGCCCGGCGTATACCTCCCGAAGGAGCACTCTCGACATGATGGTCAACGACCTGATCCATACCGCCGCGTCGTGGAGCGACGCCGCGTCGGAGCCGCTGTTGCTGGACCGCTCGCGCACGGCCGACGCCGAGCGGATGAACCACCTGATCGCATCCGGGCAGGCGCGCCACATCCACGACACCCTCACCCGGCAGCTGGACGACCTGGTGCGCGTGCGCGCCCGCCGCGGCGACCTGGGCGACGACGAGCTGCGCGCCGGGCGCGATGCGCTGCTGGGCGGCGCCGACCCGGCCGAGTACGGCCGCTGGGCGTTCTATCCCTGGTCGGCGAGGCTGGTGCACGTGCTGCCGCCGGCCGAATTCGCCGAGCTGCGCCTGCACCGCAACCGCCTGCAGGTGACGGCGTGCGAGCAGCGCCGCCTGGCCGGCTTCAACGTTGGGATCGTGGGGCTCACCACGGGCAACGCGGTGGCGCTCACGCTGGCGCTGGAGGGCGCGGCCGGGCACCTCAAGCTGGCCGACGGTGGGGGCGCCGCGCTGGGCGACCTGAACCGCCTGCGCGCCGGGGTGCACGACCTGGGCGTGCCCCGCACCGTGCTGGCCGCGCGCCAGGTGGCCGAGGCCGACCCGTACGCGCGCCTCACGCTGTTCCACGAGGGGCTGACCGACGAGAACGCGGCCGACTTCCTGGGCGGCGACGTGCCGCTGCACGCCGTGGTGGACGCCTGCGGCGACCTGCGCGCCCGCGTGCTGCTGCGCCAGCGCGCCCGCGTCGCGGGGATCCCCGTGCTGGCCGCCGGAGGCGACCGCGGGGTGGTGGAGGTGGAGCGCTACGACCTGGAGCCGCGCCGCCCGCTCTTCCACGGCCGCGCGGGCGAGATCACACCCGAGCGCGTGCGGCGGATGAGCGCCGGCGAGCGCCTGGCCGCCGAGCTGGCCGTGGCCGACGCCGACGGCGCCTCGCCGCGCACGGCGGCGTCGGTGGTGGAGCTGCGCAGCACGGTTCTGGCGCTCCCCCGGCTCGCGTCGGACGCGGCGCTGGGCGGGGCGGCGGTGGCCATGGCGGTGCGCCGCCTGGCGCTGGGGCAGCCGCTGCCCAGCGGGCGCCGGCACCTGGACCCGCACGCCGTGCTGGAAGACGCCGGCGCGCGCGTCACCCCGATCTCGCGGGCGGCGGGGTGGCAGCCGGCGCGCGCGCTGGGCGGGGTGGACGGGCGCATCCCCGAGCTGGTGCGCTTCTGCGTGGAAAGCGGGACGCGCGCGCCCAGCGCCGGCAACCGGCAGCCCTGGCGCTTCAGCTGGGACGGCGAGCGGCTGTGGGTGATGGAAGAGCGCGCCCGCTCGGCCTCGCTCCTCGACCCGCACCACCGCGCGGCGCACGTGGCGCTGGGCGCGGCGGTGGAGAACATCGCCGTGGCGGCGGCGCACCGCGGCTTCCGGGCGCGGATGGAGCCGTTCCCGCGGCCGCGCGAGCCGCAGGTGGCCGCCGCGATCACCTTCGAGCGCGCCGGGGCCGACCCCGAGGACGACGCCTCGCTCTACCCGCACCTGGCCGCGCGCGCCACCAACCGGCGCCCGGGGAAGCGCGTGCCGCTGGGCGCCCACGCCATCACCGCGCTGGCCCACGCGGCGCGGGTGCGCGGCGCCCGGCTAGACCTGGTGGCCGACGACGCGGGGCTGGCCGAGCTGGCCGGCCTGCTGGGCGCGGGCGAGCGCATCCGCCAGCTCACCCGCGAGCTGCACCGCGAGATGATGGGCGAGCTGCGCTGGACCGCCGCCGAGGCCGAGCGCGAGGGCAACGGCGTGCCCGTGGACGCGCTGGAGCTGACCGCCGCACAGCGTGCGGCGCTGCGCGTGGCGCGCCGGCCCGACGTGGCGGCCACCCTGCGCGAGCTGGGCGGCGGGCGCGTGCTGCAGGAGCGGGTGGAGAAGGCGGTGCTGCGCTCCAGTGCCGTGGGGCTGGTGACGGTGGGCGGCGGGGCGGCGGCCAACGCGCTGCGCGGGGGGCGCGCGGTGGAGCGCGTGTGGCTGCGCGCCACGGCGCTGGGCCTTGCGTTCGAGCCGGTCACCTCGCTGGTGTACATGTTCGAGATGCTGGACGGCAGCGCGGCCACCATGTTCTCGAGCCGCGAGCGCGAGGAGCTGCGCTCGCTGCGGTCGCGCTTCGACGCCGTGTTCAAGGCGACCGAAGGCGGCACCCGGCTCCTCCTCTTCCGCGTGGGCACCGCCGGCGCCCCGTCGGCCCGCGCGCCGCGGCTGCCGCTGGAGGCGGTGCTGGGGTGGGGGCGGCCGGCGATGGCGGCGGCGTGAGGGAGTGGTCGGCGGGTAGGATGCGAAGTGCGTAAGTGGTTGGATAGACTTCGCTTTCGACTGACCGCCAAATTCTGCCACAGGCTGTGGCAGAATTGGGGTTCAGGAGGAGGACGGAGGGTGGCTCATGCGGAAGCGGCCCCCTCCCCCCGGCCCCCTCCCCCGCTGGGCGCGGGAGAGGGGGAGAACAGCAAGAGCAACCGCCGCACGACAATCCAGGGCACGCCACGACGCAGTTCACCCTCTCCCGCGAAGCGGGGGAGGGCGAGCGCTCCAAGGCGCGGGGAGGGGGCCGCGCGGAGCCGTCGGAAACGCGGCACAACCTGTCGCGGCCAGTCCTCCGGATCGATCGCTCCCCCCGCACTTCCCTTGCGACCCCGGCCTTCTTCGTGGTATCGTTGACCTGCGTCCTTCCCCCGTGCGAAGGACGTTTTGTGTCTCCGGCATCATCCGCAAAATCGCGACAGGACAGCACAGTGGCAGAGCAAGCGAAGGGCGGCGCGCAGGCCCGCACCGCCATCACCCCCACGCGCGACGAAGACTACGCGCAGTGGTACCAGGCCGTGGTGCGCGACGCCGACGTGGCCGAGATGAGCCACGTGCGCGGCTGCATGGTGATCAAGCCGTGGGGCTACGGCGTGTGGGAGCAGCTCCAGCGCACGCTGGACCGCGAGATCAAGAAGGCGGGCGCGGTGAACGCCTACTTCCCGCTGTTCATCCCGCTCAGCTACCTGGAGCGCGAGGCCGCGCACGTGGAGGGCTTCGCCAAGGAGATGGCGGTGGTCACGCACCACCGCCTGGAAGCGCGCGACGGCAAGCTGGTGCCCACCGGCGAGCTGGCCGAGCCGCTGATCGTGCGCCCCACGTCGGAGACGATCATCGGCGAGAGCATGGCCGACTGGGTGCAGAGCTACCGCGACCTGCCGCTGCTGCTGAACCAGTGGGCCAACGTGGTGCGCTGGGAGCTGCGCCCGCGCGTGCTGCTGCGCACGACGGAGTTCCTGTGGCAGGAGGGCCACACCGCCCACGCCACCCACGACGACGCGATGGAGTACACGCTGCGCATCCTGCACGACGTGTACACCCGCGTGGTGGAGGAAGACCTGGCCGTGTCGGTGATCCCGGGCGAGAAGACGCCGGGCGAGCGCTTCCCCGGCGCCGAGAACACCTACTGCATCGAGGCGATGATGCAGGACGGGCGCGCGCTGCAGGCCGGCACCAGCCACTACCTGGGGCAGAACTTCAGCAAGGCGTTCAACATCGCCTACCAGACGGCCGAGGGCGGGCAGGAGAACGCCTACACCACCAGCTGGGGCGTGTCCACGCGCCTGCTGGGCGCGCTGGTGATGACGCACGCCGACGACAACGGCCTGCGCGTGCCGCCGCGCGTGGCGCCGCACCAGGTGGTGATCGTGCCCATGCTGCGCAAGGAAGGGGCGGAGGAGGTGCTGGCCTACGCCCGCCGCGTGGCCGACGAGCTCCGCGCGCAGACCTTCGCCGGCGGCCGCCCGGTCGAGGTGCTGCTGGACGACACGCTCTACGAGGCGCGCGACAAGAAGTGGAAGTGGGTCAAGCGCGGCGTGCCGCTGCTGCTGGAGCTGGGCCCCAAGGACATGGCCAACGACGGCGTGAGCTACCTGCGCCGCGACCAGGGCCCCGCCCAGGCCGTCCGCGGCAGCCGCGCCGACCTGGTGGCCGGCGTGGGCGCGCTGCTCGACGAGATCCAGGACGCGTACCTGGCCCAGGCGCGCGCCTACCGCGAGGCGCGCACCCGCCGCGACATCACCACGTTCGACGCGTTCAAGGCCTACTTCGCCGAGGGCGGCGAGAACGCCGGCGCCGCGGGCCAGCCCGGCTTCGCCATAGCCAAGTGGTGCGGCGACGAGGCGTGCGAGGAGAAGACGCGCGACCTGGGCGTCACCATCCGCTGCCTCCCCTTCGAGCAGAGCGGCGGCCAGGGCGCCTGCGTGATCTGCGGCCGCCCCGCCACGGTCGACGCGGTGTTCGCCCGGGCTTACTGACGGGCGTCGCCCGAACGCAACGAAGCCCCGGCGGAGACCGCATCCGCCGGGGCTTCGCCGTCGTGCGCGGAAACACGACGGCTCACGCGGACCGGTCACGGATCGCTCGCGATCCACTGCGATGCGCGGGCGAGCGCGAATGAGGCACGGAGCCGATCAAGACCTTCGGGATATCGTTCTGAGTCGCGAAATGTATTGTCGTGTCGCTGTGGTAAAATTATGTTCAAGGGCGATTTCCTGAGGACCGCTATGGACGAGCGATGCGCACCCGGTGGCAGAGTGCGTGTCTTTCGCCTCCACTGGGATAGACCGAGCCCGCTCGGAGCGTCACCGTCCAAACCATTCCGGCGTTGTACCCGTCCAACGATCGCCGCGACGCGCGGGGATGCACGCGCCGCGTCCTTGACGCACGCAGGGACGCCTGCTAGCGTACTGACACCCTGCTAGATTCTTAGCACTCACACCTTCGCCAACGCCGTCCATGCGAACTCTCGCACGCGCTCTTCCGCCGCTGGCTCTCATCGGCGCTGCATGTCTCGGCCCGGCCGGCGCACGGGCCCAGCAGACGGTGGCCATGCAGCCGGCGGCGCACACCACGGGCGCCACGCCGCAGGTGCAGGCCGTCCGCCGCACCGAGGCCATCGTGGTGGACGGGCGCCTGGACGAGCCGTTCTGGCAGAGCGTGCCCGCCGCCACCGGCTTCCGCCAGCAGGACCCCAACGAGGGCCAGCCGGCGTCGCAGCGCACCGAGCTCCACTTCGCCTACGACGACGAGGCGCTGTACATCGGCGCGCGGATGTACGACTCGCTGGGCGCGCGCGGGGTGCACACCCGCCTGGGCCGGCGCGACGAGAACCCCGACGGCGACTGGCTCGAGATCGACTTCGACACCTACCACGACCACACGGGCATCACCATCATCCAGGTGAACCCGTCGGGGGTGAAGTACGACGCCGGCCAGGCCGCCTCCTATGCCGACCCCTCGTGGGACCCCGTCTACCAGGCGCACGCGCAGATCGACTCGGCGGGGTGGACCGCCGAGTTCCGCGTGCCCTTCAGCCAGCTCCGCTTCCCGCGCGACAGCATCCAGACCTGGGGGCTGCAGGTGGTGCGCTACGTGGAGCGGCTGCACGAGACCGACGTGTGGTCGTTCTGGCGCAAGAACGAGAGCGGCGGCCCGGCGCGCTGGGGGCACCTGGCCCAGATGCACGCCCCGCCGGCCCGCCGCTCGGTGGAGCTGCTCCCCTACGTGCTGGCGCGCGGGTCGTTCGTGCGCCCGCTGCAGCCGGGAAGCCCGTTCGAAGACCGCCGCGAGGGGAGCGTGCGCGTGGGCGCCGACGTGAAGGCGCTGCTCACCAGCACCCTCACCTTGGACGCCACCATCAACCCCGACTTCGGGCAGGTGGAGGTGGACCCGGCGGTGGTGAACCTCACGCAGTTCGAGACCTTCTACTCCGAGAAGCGGCCGTTCTTCGTGGAGGGGAGCGGGCTGTTCGACTTCGGCGACTTCAGCTGCAACTTCTGCAGCAACGTGAGCTCGATGTCGCCGTTCTACTCGCGGCGCATCGGCCGCACGCCGCAGGGGTTCGTGTCGCAGCCGGCCACCTTCACCCACTCGCCGGTGAGCAGCAACATCCTGGGCGCGGCCAAGGTGACCGGGCGCCTGGCCGGCGGGCTGCAGCTGGGCGTGCTCGACGCGGTGACGCGGCGCGAGCGGGCGCTGGGCATCTCGCCCGAGGGCGACCGCTTCACCGAGGAGGTGGAGCCGCCGACCAACTACTTCGTGGCGCGCGCGCGGCGCAACATGCGCGAGGGGAACCTCACCCTGGGCGCCATCGGCACCTCGGTGCTGCGCGGCTTCGACTCCGACGCGCTGGAGGGGCTGATCCCCCGCCGCGCCGAGGCGGTGGGCACCGACTGGCGGATGTACTGGAAGAAGCGCGAGTACAGCCTGATCGGCAACTTCGTGGTGTCGGAGGTGGGGGGCGACACCACGGCCATCACGCGGCTGCAGCGCTCGCCCGCGCACTACTTCCAGCGCCCCGACCGCGACGGCGGCGGCAACGGCGTGTTCTCCAGCCGCTTCGACCCCGGCGCCACCTCGCTGCGCGGCTTCGGCGGGTATGCGCGCCTGGCCAAGAGCGCGGGGAGCTGGCAGTGGGAGACGGCGGTGGACTACCGCAGCCCCGGCTTCGAGGTGAACGACCTGGGCTTCCTGCCCCAGGCCGACTACGTGTGGAACAACGCCAACCTGATCCGGCGCTGGGTGAGGCCCACGCGGCACTACCGCAGCCTGACGGCCATCGTCGGCAGCCAGCAGCAGATCAACTGGGACGGCGACCTCACCTCGCGCGACGTGCACGCCTACCTGGGCGGCCAGCTTCCCAACTACTGGCAGGTGAGCGCCTTCAGCATCTGGACGAGCGCCGCCAGCGACGACCGGCTCACCCGCGGCGGGCCGGTGGTGCGCACCCCGGCCGACATGCTGTACGTGCTGGACGTGAGCACCGACCCGCGCCGGCGCGTGGTGCTGAGCACCAACCCGCGCTACGACCGCACCACCGACGGCGCCGTGAGCTGGAGCGCCGACCTTTCCATGCGGTTGAAGCCCGCCTCCAACGTGCAGTTCTCGGTGGGCCCCGCGCTGAACGTGAGCCACAGCCGGGCGCAGTACGTCACCCGCTTCCAGGACGCCACGGCCACCCATTTCTACGGCCAGCGCGTGGTCTTCTCCGACCTGGAGCAGCACGTGCTGTCGATGGACACGCGCCTCAACTGGACGTTCAGCCCCACGCTCACCCTGGAGCTGTTCGCGCAGCCCTACGTGGCCACGGGCCGCTTCGACGACTTCAAGGAGTTCACCCGGCCGCGCACCATCCAGAAGGCCGAGTTCGACGCGCAGCAGCTGACGGCCACCACCGAGAACGGACGCGTGGTGAGCTACACGCTCGACCCCGACCGCAACCCGGCCACGAACAACTTCGAGTTCGGCAACCCCGACTTCAACTTCCGCTCGCTGCGTGGCAACGCGGTGCTGCGCTGGGAATACCGCCCCGGCTCCACCCTCTTCCTGGTGTGGCAGCAGCAGCGCAGCGGGATCGAGCCGTTCGGCGGCTTCGAGTTCTCGCGCGACACGCGCGGCGTGTTCGACGCCCCGCCCGACAACGTGTTCGTGGTGAAGATGAGCTACTGGTTCGGACGGTAGAGTACGAGAGTACGAGAGTACGGATGATGGTGCATCGCAGCCCGGCGGCCCAGGATCGGCCGCCGGGCTGCGGCGTTTTTGGCGAGATGGACAGTGGCTCCTCGACAGATGCTCGCGTGGGAGTCCGCGAAGCGGACTTCGGGCCGTCGTTGCCGCGAATTCATTCGCCCCATTCCCCCGGACGTCTCGATCTTCCCTCGATCCCCATCCCCCCCGATCCCGCTGTTCCGGTTCTCCCCCGCCCTTGCCCTTCGCCTTCCGAACCCGGAACATCAGGCCGGTTCGAAAACAGCGGATTTCCCCGGGCGGACGAAGTGACAGAGATCCAGGCGGCAGGAAAGGCGGAAACGCGCTCCGGCGCCGCGTCGATGGTGCTGAGCGCGTTCCTGTTCAGCCTGATGAGCCTGCTGGTGAAGGAGCTGGGCACGCGCATCCCCACCCAGGAGGTGGTGTTCGCCCGCGCGCTGGTGTCGATGATCGTGGCGTACGTGCTGGTGCGCCGCGCCAGCCCCGGCAACTGGGGGCGGCGCAAGGGGCTGCTGGTGGTGCGCGGGCTGGCGGGGTTCTCGGCGCTGAGCTGCTTCTTCTACGCCCTGGTCCACCTCCCGCTGGCCGACGCCACGGTCATCCAGTACACCAACCCCGTGTGGACGGCGTGGCTGGGGTGGATCGTGCTGGGCGAGGCGCTGACGATCGGCGAGGCGGTGCTGAGCGGGGCCGGGCTGCTGGGCGTGCTGCTGATCGCGCGGCCCACCTTCCTCTTCGGGGGCGACATGCGGCTGGACGCGTTCGCCACCGTGGTGGGCGTGGCCGGCGCGCTGTTCAGCGCCGCGGCCTACGTGAGCGTGCGCAAGCTGGGCCGAACCGAGCACCCCATGGTCATCGTCTTCTACTTCACGGTGGTCACCGTGCCCGCGTCGCTGCCGGGGATGCTGGCGTGGGGAGTGGTGATGCCCACGCTCACCGAGGTGGTGCTGCTGGCCGGCGTGGGGGTCACCGCCGTGCTGGGCCAGCTCTACCTCACCCGCGGGCTGCAGCTGGAAACGGCCGGGCGCGCAACCGCCATCGGCTACGTGCAGATCCTGTTCGCGGCCACGTGGGGGATGTTCTTCTTCGGCGAGTTCCCCGACGGGCTGAGCCTGCTGGGCGCCGCGATGGTGCTGGTGAGCGTGGTGGTGCTCGCCCGCCGCCGCGGCCGCCCCGACACTCGCGCCGTTCGCGTGGAGGAGGCGACGGCGGAAGCGGTGTGATGTGATACGAGCTTCGGCCGCACCGTTGATCCCATCAGCGGGAGAACAACGGCGATGGCTCACACCAGATCCGCATGATCAGTGGGCGCCTCCAGTCCCGCCGGGGTCACACGGTGGCACGGAGACACAGAGAAGTCGAGGCAGTGACTCCGTGTCTCCGTGTGACAAATCCTTTGCCGGAATTGATTACGGTAGCTCCATGATGTCCGCGAGAACGAAAACGGGGACGCCCGATGAGCGCCCCCGTATTCGTTTCCTCGCGTTCGATCCTGCCACCCAGCGGCCGTGGCTCGGCCTACCGGCAGCTCTTCCCCTCCCACACCTTGGTCCAGCGGCCGCCGCGGTCGGCGGTGATGGCCTCGTACCAGGTGTCGTTGACGCCGAACACCTGCACCAGCAGATCGTTGCCGCCTTTGCCGTTCCAGTTGAGGTAGTCCACCGCCTTGGGCGCCCGCTTGGCCGCGCGGCGGTAGTCGGTGACCTCGCTGTAGATCGGGTTGTAGCCGGTGCGCTGCTCGTAGGCGGCCACGTAGAACACGCTCCACCCCTCCTTGTCGCCCGCCCCCACGCCCAGGTTGTCGCCCGACAGGAAGGTGGTGGCCATCTCCACGTTGCCGCCGCGCACCAGGTCCAGCGCCTGCAGGTCGCGCTGGGCGCGTGGCCAGCTCCCCGGGCGCGGCAGGCCGCCGGTGAGCACCAGCCGCTCGGTGACCAGCGCCGCGTAGCGCCGGATCGGCCCGTCCACCTGCGGCGGGCTGAACTCGCCCACCACGTCGGGCTCGAGGCCCTTGCGGAAGGCCAGGAACTCCTGGTCGGCGGCGGCCGCGGCCACGGTGGCCGCCTGCCCCACGCCGGTGGGCACGCCGCACGAGGTGGCCGCGCCGGGCTGGGCCAGCGTGAAGGTGCCCACCCGCGCGCCGCGGCGGAAGAGCACGAACTGGCCGTTGGCCGGCATCACCGCGTCGCGGAAGCGCTGCTCGAACGCCTGCGGCGACACGCCGGCCGGGCGCTGCAGCGAGCGCAGCGAATCGCCCGAGACCTCGGCCACGGGCACGATGCGGTCCTGCCCCTGGCTGCGCACCACGTGAAAGAGCACCGTTCCCCGGGGCAGCCCCAGGTCGGTCTCCTCGGTGGGCGAGGGAGTGGTCGGGGCGGCGCCCTCGGGTGGTGGCGGCTTGACGACCCGCACCTCGGCGCCGCCCCACTGTACCTTTTCGCAGCCGCCGAGAGCCGTTAGAATCAGGGCGGAGAGGGCGCAAACGGCGCGGGTTGGCTGTGCGCGCATACAGATTCCGGAAGCGTGTGATGCGGACCGGGGCCGCGAGCTGTCGCGGCGCCGGTCCGCCGTATGCGGAGCCCGCACCAGCAAGGACCCGGCCACGGCGCGCCCGGCTCGCGGGCGGCGGCGCAAGCTACCGCAATCCCCCTGCACCTGCCAGATGATCGACACCAGCGAGTTCCGCCGCGTGATCGGCCACTTCGCCTCGGGCGTTTCGGTGGTCACCACGCGGCGCCCCGACGGCGGCCCCTGCGGGCTCACCGCCAGCGCCGTGTGCTCGCTGTCGCTTTCGCCCACCATGGTGCTGGTGTGCGTGGAGAAGCGCTCCGACACGCACGACTGCATCACCGGCTCGGGGTTCTTCGCGGTCAACGTGCTGGCCGAGGGGAAGGGCGAGACGCTGGCGCGCCGCTTCGCCATGGGCGAGCCCGAGGACAGGTTCACCGGGATCGCCTTCCGCGACGAGCGCACCGGCGCGCCCGTGCTGGACGAGGCGCTGGCCTGGATGGACTGCCGCCTGGCCGACCGGGCCGAGGGCGGCGACCACACCGTGTTCATGGGAGAGGTGATGGCGGCCGACGCAGGAGAGGGTACCCCGCTGGTGTACTACCGGGGAGGATATGGCCGCTTTGTACCGTGAGCTGATGCGGCGCGCCGGCGGCCTGCTGCGCCCCGCGCTGGTGGGCGCGGCGCTGGCCGTGGTGGCGTTCGCCGGGGGCAGCCTGATGCTCTACGAGGCCCGCGGCGCGCTCCCCGCCGCCGCCGGGCTGATCGCCACGCTGGCGGCCGCGCTGGCCGCGGGGCTGTGGGCCGGCGCGCCGGTGGACGACCCCGAACGCCCACCCGCGGGCCGCTGGATCGCGCTGGGGATCGCGCTGGGCGTGGCCGGGCTGGTGGCCACCGTGTGGCGCGTGTACCAGGGCGAGCGGATGGGGGGCGCCGGGCGGGCGCTGGGGCTGCTGTTCGTGGTGGGGATCCCCGTCTACGCCGCCGGCTACCTCCTGCCCGCGCTGGCCGCCTGGGAGGCCAGCCGCGCCCACGACGACGAGGGGCACGACGAGCCCGGCGTGGCGACCCCGGCGCTGGTCTCCGCCATCCTCGCCGGGGTGGTGGTGGGCGCCGCGCTGGCCGGGCTGGTGCTCCTCCCCGGGATCGCGCCGGGGCCGCTGCTGCTGGGCACCGCGGCCGTGGTCACCTTTCCGCTGGCGTACCCGCGGCGCTCGCGCGGCACGGGCACCGAGGAGCAGGTGCTGATGGAGGAGCAGACGCCCTTCAGCAGCCTGCGCGTGGTGGAGATCGTGTACCCCGGCAAGCGCCAGCCCGAGCGGCGGCTGTACCAGAACGACGAGATCGAGTCGGGCGAGCTCACGCGCACGGGGGCGCCGACGTTCGCCTACGTGGCCGCGGGCGAGCGCCTGTTCGCCGAGCTCGAGCGGCCGGGGCTGGCGTACCTGTTCCTGGGCGGCGGCGCGTACACGCTGCCCCGGCGCATCGCCGAGCGCGACCCGCGGGCGCGCATCACCGTGGTGGAGCTCGACCCCGAGGTCACGCGGGCGGCCTACCGCTGGTTCGGGCTGCGCCCCGAGCACGGCATCCACACCATCCACGGCGACGCGCGGCCGGTGTCGGCGGGGTTGCCGGCGCAGTCGTTCGACCGGGTGTTCGTGGACGTGTACGACGGCACCGAGACGGTTCCCTACGGGCTGGTGACGCTGGAGGCGATGCGCGAGATTGCGCGGCTGCTGCGCCCCGGCGGGGTACTGGCGATGAACGTGATCGGCGTGGCCGAGGGCGCGGGCGACCGGCGTTTCTGGTCCACCGTGCGCACGGCGCGCGAGGCGTTCCCCGCCGTGCGGCTGTACTACCACCTGAGCCGCGACTTCCCCGAGCGGCAGAACTTCCTCCTGGTGGCCAGCGACCAGGCCGACGCGCGCCTCCCCGCGGCGGCGGGCACCTTCGACGCCTGGCCCGAGGCCGAGTGGCCGCGCCTCGCCGGCACCATCGTCTTCCGCGACCGCTTCGCCGAGCCCGAGGCCAGGCGCGCGCCGCTGCCCGCCGGCGACCGCCCCGACCCCGCGATCCTCCACGCCGACGCACCTTCGCGCGCCGACGCGGGGAGCTGACGCGCATCGCCCGATCGAAAAGAGCGGCCCCGGCATCCAGCGCCGGGGCCGCTTTTTCGCACGAGAGAGCGGCTGAACTGCTTTCTCACACAGAGGCACAGAGGCACAGAGAACTGCGGGTTGTTCTCTGTGTCTCCGTGCCTCTGTGTGACACTTCAGCAGGTCCTGCTACCGCGATGACCCAGAGGACCCAGGGCGGTTCGGCGGTGGCCGCTTCGCTCTCAGTACCGCATCCCCGAGATGAGGCCCTGCAGCAGCGAGATCACCAGGATCGCCACCATGGGAGACAGGTCGAACATGCCGGTGCGCGGCAGGATGGAGCGGATCGGCTCCAGGATCACGTCGGTGGCCGAGCGGACGAGCAGCACGGCGGGATTGCGGCTCCCCGGGCTCACCACCCACGACATCACCACCCGGGCGATGATCAGCAGCTCGATCAGCTGCAGCAGCATGTACAGGGCGCTCCAGCCCATGGCTCACCTCCAGAGGGGTCGTGGTGGTGCTCAGCCGCCGGCCGGGCTGCGGGCGGGGCCGAGGTAGACGATGATCGGCGGCTGCAGCCCGCCCGCCGCGTCGCGCAGGCGCTCGGGAGTCAGGCGCGTGAAGTCGACCAGCGTGGCCGTACGGTCGCCCAGCAGCGCCGAGCGCGCCATGGCGGCCGCGCGCTGCTCGGGGAGGTCCAGCTCCATCAGCCGCTCGCCGCGGAAGCGCCGCAGCCGGTCCTGGAACACCGTGGGCGACAGCGGCTCGCCGGCGTAGCCGCCCACCGCCTCGCGCAGCTGCACGGCCCACTGCGCCGCCTCGCGCGGAGGCACCACCAGCGTGAGCCGCAGCTCGCCCCCACCAGCGTAGCGCACCACCTCGGCGCGGCTGTTGTAGACCGAGCGCCGGCTGGGCCCGAAGCTCACCCGGTCGAGCGCCAGCTGCGCCAGCATGCGCAGCGCTTCCACGTCGCTGTCGGCGCCGAAGCGCCAGGTGGCCGACACCCAGGTGGTGATGGAGTTGTACTCCGCGTCCACGGTGCTGTCGGCCGGCTGGGGGGGCGGCACGCTGTCGGCGCGCAGCTCGCCGGCGGGCATGTGCGGCGCCAGCGCGTCGCGCGCCTCGGCCTCATCCACCGGCCCCACCACCGCCACTACGGAGCGCTCGGGGGTAAAGTTTTGCCGGAGGAACGCGTCCACCTGGCTCACGCGCACCGCGCGCACGCTGGTGGCCGTGCCCACCGCCGGGCGCCCCCAGGGGTGCTCGGCGCCGTACACGGCCCGCGCGCGTTCGCGCTCGAGCGCGTCGGCGGGGCTGGCCTCGCGCGCGGTGAGCTCGCGCACGATGGCCGCGCGCTGGCGCACCACCGACGCGCTGTCCACGGGGTCGCGGAAGAGCGACACCATCAGCAGCCGCGTGGCCTCGGCCCAGGCGTCGGGGGCGGCGGTAAGGGTGAAGGCGATGGCGTCCTTCTGCTGGTCGACGTCGAGATGCGCCCCCAGCGAGTCGAACGCCGCGCGCGAGGGCTCCACCACCGAGCGCGCGGCCAGGTACGAGATCCCCGCCTGCGCCGCCGGCTCGTCGGCCGGCCCCACGCCCACCACCACCTGCACGGCGACCACGGGTGTGCCCGGCTCGGGGCGCACGAACACGCGCTCCTGCGCGGCGGCGCGGCCGGCCAGCGCGGCAGCCATCACCAGCGCGCCGGCCGCGTTTCGGACGACGGAGAGGATGGGCGCGCTCATCGGCGCTGCTCCGGCGGGATGCGCTGCGGGGCCACGTACACCGTGGCGGCCTCCGCTGCGGCGAGCTGCTCCAGCACGCGGCGCACGTCGTCTTCGGTCACGGTGCCGAGCGCGGCGTAGTAGCGCTGCGCCGCGTCGCGGCCGCCGCCGCGGTCGGCGAACTCGCCCAGCAGCTCGGCCATCCGCTCGGGGGTGCGCGAGTAGAACAGCATCTCGCGGCGCACCGCGGCCGCCGCGGCGCGCACCGCCTCGTCGTTCACGCCGGTGCCGAGGGTCGCCAGCGCGCCGCCCACCGTGCGCCGCGCCGCAGGGGTCAGCGAGTCGGGGGTGGCCACCACCAGCGCCAGCGCCTGGCCCTGGTGCGTCCACCAGTGCTCCACCTCCACGGTCGACCGCGTCATCCTGCGCCGCAGCGAGTTGCGCAGCAGCCGTGCGGCCACCGACAGCGCGGCCGGCTCGGCGCTGTCGGCGCGCCAGGCGCTGCCGATCCAGCCGCGGGTGGCCTGCGGGGTGTCGGCGCCCAGCGCGGGAAGGGTGTCCGCCGCGTCGGGCGCCAGGCGGCCCGCGGGCGAGGCGGCGGGGAGCGAGCGGAAGGCGCGCTCCACCGCCCCCAGGCTCACGTCGCCCACGGCCACCACGGACACTCGCTCGGGTGCGTAGATCTCGCCCCACACATCGGCCAGGTCGGCCGACTGGAGGCGCGTGGCGGCGCCGTCGGTGCCGGCGGCGGGGAGGTCGGCGGGGAAGAGCTGGCTGCGCAGCGAGGCGCGCACGTAGGCCGGCGCCGTCTCGCGCTCGCTGGCGCGCTCGCCGGCCAGCGCGCTCAGCGACTGCAGCATGATGGCGCCGTTGGCCGCGGCCGGCACGCGCAGCGCCGAGCGGAGGATGCCGGCCAGGTAGTCGAGCTCGCTGGCCGGCCCGATCACGCTGTAGACGATGGCGTCGGAGCCGCGGATGGCCTGCACGCGGCCGCCCACGCGCGCCGCCTGCTCTTCGAGCGAGGGGAGGAGCAGGTGCTGGAAGAGGTGCCCGGCGCCGGCATAGCCCGGCGGGTCGCCCGCCACGATGCTCATCCGCAGCGCCACCACGGGGAGCGCCGGCTGGGTGTGCACGGTGATGGCCGGCGCGCTTTGCGCGGGCTTCGGCCGGTCGCGGGTGGTGTCGGGCGGCGCCGCCGCCAGGGCGAGCACGAGCGAAAGCGTGAGCATTGCGTTGCACTTACAGACTGAAGGAGCGCCGCGGGGTCGCGGCGCTCCCCGGAAATTACGACATCGGGCGGCCGGTGGCGAATGGGGCGCCCCTCATCCCCCGGCCCCTTCTCCCGAACTGCAGGAGAAGGGGGGAACTGCGACGGCGTCGGCTGATGGGGGAGGTGTCGGCCTCAGGGAGGAGGCGCTTGCGTCTGCCGTCGGGGTCGGCTGATGGGGGAGGAGGTGTCGTGGGCAACGGGCGGGGGCCCCCGCCCGGATTTTCGCGGACGGTACGGCTGTCCACGAAAATCCGACCGCCCCCAAAACGGACTGGGGGCGGTAGAAGGGCTATGGTATTCGGGAGTGTGCCGGGGAGCGCTGCGCGAGGGATGCGCGCCCGGAGGGCCGGGACGGCGGGGGCGGCGAAACGGCGACGGCGGACGGGCACCCAGGCCCGTCCGCCGCCGCCGGCCCGGCGCGGTTGGCCACAGTGGTTTCGTGGCCTACCGCGCGCGCAGCCCGTTTGGGCGTCTCGGCGCCCAACGCGCCCCGCCCTGCCGTTCCTGCCGGATGGGTCAGTCGGGGATGGCGTCGGCCACGATGAAGTTGAGCGGGTCGACCTGGCGGCCCTCGATCTCCACCTCGTAGTGCAGGTGCGGCCCGCTGACCAGGCCGGTGGCGCCCACCAGCGCGATCACGTCGCCGCGCTTCACCGTCTGCCCGTCGTGCACCAGCAGCCGCGAGGCGTGCGCGAAGCGGGTCACGTAGCCGTAGCCGTGGTCGATCTCCACCATGTTGCCGTAGCCGTTGCCCTTGTTCCCCGAGAAGCGCACCACGCCCTTGGCCGGCGCCAGGATCGGCTCGCCCACGCGCGCGGCGATGTCGATCCCCTTGTGGGGCCGGGTGATGCGGAGGACGGGGTGGTAGCGGCCGGTGGAGAAGAGCGAGGAGAGCGGCCCCGAGGCAGGGGCGATGGTGGGGGTGCTGGCCAGGCGCTCGCGGTTGCGCTGCAGCGCGCTCAGCGCCTGGTCCATGCTGGTGCGCAGCAGCGCCGCGCGGCGGGTGAGCGCGCCCAGGCTGGTGCTGGCCTGGCTCAGCTTGCCGCCCACCTCGGGGTTGAGGTGCATCAGCGCCTGCTCGCTCATGCTGCCGGCGCCGGGGCCGCCCACGCCGGCCTTGCGCACGTCGGCGCCCAGCGAGGCCAGCCCCGAGATCACGCGGTACTGCTCGTCCTTCTGCGACAGCGTCTCGATGGAGCGGTTGAGCTGCTCCATCTCGGTGCGCATCTGGTCGACCTCGGCGGCCAGCAGCTCGTTCTCCTGCCGCAGCGCGGTGCTGCGCACGTGCTGGCTCTGCTTGATGAAGAAGGCGACGGTGAAGGTCCCCAGCAGGAACACCACCAGCACCACGGCCGAGATCACGGCTCGCACGTCTTTCCACGCGACCTGGAACGAGCGGACACGCTCGTTGTCGTGCGGGACGAGCATGAGCGTCCAGCGAGACCCTGTCATAGTTCTCGTTGCGGCTAACGGGCCGGTGAAACGCCCCGGCCAATCGGTGTAAGTGAAGCGGAGGGGCCATGATAAGCCCATCCACCGGGGGAGTCAACCCAAATCGCCTGCACGCGCCGTGGCGGCGCGCCCGGCGAGCGACGCCAGGTCGCTCGCATGTCGTTGCCATGCAGGCGTTTGCGTCGCTTGCGCGCGTTTGTGGAGCGGGGCGGCCGGAAGGTGTCCCCACACCCGTGATCCCGGCCACCCACGCTCACACAGACGCACGACCTGCCCGGATTGTCGTGGGAGTCACCGTCCCTGAAGGGCAACGTGCGTACCCGCCGCGCCCCGACGGCGGAAGGTGTTGCGGGAGAAACACTTGGCGGTATGAGGCCGGTCGGCGGGGCCGGGCGGAGGCGGTGCATTATGCCCGGAGTCTCGCACTCTGTTACTGCGGATTGCGAAATCTGCTACTACGGCCATTCGGTCGCGACGGGCGCAGCTCCAGCTGGTGCACCTCGGACGCGCGGAGGGCCGGGCATGCGCCCTCCGCGTCCGATCACTCGAGCCCCACGCCGCTCAGACGCAGCGGCAGGTGTCATCGTAGGTGCAGCCGCAGGTGCCACCGCACGAGTTGGCGCAGGTCCCCACGCAGGTGGAGCCTGGGTCGGAATACTGGACGGGCGGGCACGTGGCCGTCTCGCAGTCGATGCAGATGGTGTCGCAGCTCCCATAGCAGCTCGGGTTGTTGTAGGAGCAGAACACCTCGCAGCTTCCGCCGGTGCACAGCCCCCAGTCGCTGCCGCGGCCCACCACGGTTCCCCGGCGCCGCCCGTCGAGCGGCGTAGGGTCGAAGCTGTCGACCTTCAGATCCGTGAGCTCCAGCTTGAGCTTGGCCATGCGTGCCTCCGGCGGGATGGGTGAGGTGCGGGTGCGATCAGCCGAGGATCGCACACGGCGGGCTGGTCACAGGCACGATACGCGTCGTCGGCGTCTTCCCGTCGCGTCTCCTGTCTGTGGTGCCGCAATATACGCCGTGAACTATGCGTCGCCACGCTGTCGTCATCCCGGGGCTTGGGTCGACGCCGGCGCTATCGACACCATCAACACCATCGACGCCTCCGAATCGACGTCTCGTCGTACGCATCGCCCTCGACAGTGCCTGCCGCCTGCACCGCACGGCCGGCGGGGCCGATTTCTCCCTGATCCACGCTGTTGCAGTCTCTGCCGGCACGAGGTGACACGCTGCGCGAACGCGATCGGGCCGGATTCGTGACCTGCGACGAGACAGGGCACACCACCCGCCCCGCTTCCGCCCGCCGGGTCGATGGTCGGATCCGCGACAAACCCTTGCGTGCGCGAAGGCGCAAAAGTTACGTTGATCCTACCCACTCCCTTCATCCTCATGACCGGAGAGTGCTATGGGAAGCATGATGAGCCGGATGGCGGCGGGGGCGTTTGCCGCGGCGGTCGCCGCGTCGCTGGGGTTCGGCGCCACGCAGGCGCTGGGCGGCCAGGCGCCTGGGCAGCACAGGGTGTGCGAGCCGTACGGCTCCTGCACGGCGGGAACGGGTATCGGCAACAACGTGGACCCGCAGGGGTGCGGCGCCGTGTGCTCCACCCTGTACCCGGCCAACGGAGGCGCGCACCGCTGCGCGGGCGGGGCCGGCAGCCACTGCTGCCTCTGCTACTCGTCTCCCTGACGCCTCGACGGGTTGGGTAGATGGCCGAGGAGCCCCCGGGGAAGCATCCCCGGGGGCTCCTCGGCCCTTCCGTCACCTCGCCCTGCTCAGAGGCCGCCGTGGAGGCGAACCTCGCCCTCGGCGCCGCGGCTGCCCTGCATGGGCGGCAGCGGCAGCTCGGGGAAGAGGAGCTTGCCCTCGCTCCACGACGCGCCGCGGAGCGCGATGGAGAGCGCCTCGTCGATGCTGCCGACGGCGTGCACCTCCATCTGGTCGAGCACCTCGCGCGGGAGGTCCTCCAGGTCCGCCTCGTTCTCCTTGGGGATGAGCACGGTGCGGATCCCGGCGCGCCAGGCGCCCAGCAGCTTCTCCTTCACCCCGCCGATGGGGAGCACGCGCCCGGTCAGCGTGACCTCGCCGGTCATGGACACGTCTGCCCGGACCGGGGTGCCGCCGAGCACGCTCACCAGCGCCGCCGTGAGCGCCACGCCCGCGCTGGGGCCGTCCTTGGGGATCGCCCCCGCCGGCACGTGGATGTGGATCTCGCTCCCCCACGCCTTGCGCGGGTCGATCCCGTAGCGCACCGCGTTGGCGCGGGCGTAGGTCAGCGCCGCGCGGGCGCTTTCCTTCATCACGTCGCCCAGCTGCCCGGTGAGCACCAGGTTGCCGAAGCCCGCGCTCTGGTGCTCGCCCTCGGCCGCGGCGGCGCTGGCGCTCTGCATGGTGCGCTGCTGCGCGCTCACCTCGATGAACATGATGTCGCCGCCCATGGGGGTGTAGTACATCCCCGTGGCCACGCCCACCTGGTCTTCGCGGCCGGCACGCTCGGGGTGCACCCGGGTGCGCCCCAGCAGCTCCTTCACCACCTCGCCGTCCACGGTCACCTGCGTGGCCGTGCCGCTGGCGATGCGGCGCGCCGCCTTGCGGGCCAGCTTGCCCACCTCGCGCTCCAGCTGGCGCACGCCGGCCTCGCGGGTGTACTCGCTGATCACCGCCTCCAGCGCCTCGTCCTTCACCTCCAGCTCCTCGGCCTCCAGCCCGTTCTCCTCGAGCTGGCGCGGGAGCAGGTAGCGCCGGGCGATCTCCTTCTTCTCCATCTCGGTGTAGCCGCGGAACTCCACCGCCTCCATGCGGTCGTACAGCGGCGCTGGGATGTTCTGGGCGTAGTTGGCCGTGGCGATGAACAGCACCTCGCTCAGGTCGAACGGCACGCCCAGGTAGTGGTCGGTGAACTCGTGGTTCTGCGCCGGGTCGAGCACCTCCAGCAGCGCGCTGGACGGGTCGCCCTGGTAGCTCACCCCCAGCTTGTCCACCTCGTCCAGCAGGATCACCGGGTTGCGGCTCTTGGCCTGCTTGAGCGCCTGCAGGATGCGCCCCGGCATGGCCCCCACATAGGTGCGCCGGTGGCCGCGGATGTCGGCCTCGTCGCGCGCGCCGCCCAGGGCGATGCGCACGTACTTGCGGCCCAGCGCCCGCGCGATGCTCTTGGCGATGGAGGTCTTCCCCACCCCCGGAGGGCCGGCGAAGAGCAGGATCGGGCCCTTGGCGGTGGCCTTGGCCCGCGCCTCGCGCACCTGCTTGGCCAGCTCGTCCTCAGGCGTGGTCTCGCCCTCGGCCGCTTCGGCCGGCGCGGCGGCGTCCACCACCGGCTCGCCGCGGAAGGCGGCGGCGATGGGGTCTTCGCGGATGGGGCCCTGGTCGGCCCCGGCCTCGGCCTCGGCGTCGATGTTGGCGAGCACCTGGGCCTCGGCCTCGGCCTCCTGCTTCACCTCGGCCTCGGCGCGGCGCGCGGCCAGCTGGCGCACGGCCAGGAACTCGAGGACGCGGTCCTTGACGTCTTCCAGGCCGTAGTGGTCCTCGTTCAGGATCTCCTCGGCCTGCGGCAGCTCGAGCGAGTCTTCGGTGCGCACCAGCCAGGGGAGGTCGGCCATCCACTCCAGGTAGGTGCGGATCACCTGGTACTCGGCGCTCTGCGGGTTGGTGCGCTCCAGGCGCCCCAGCTCGCGCATGGCCTCTTCGTGGGCGGCCTCGGGAAGCTCCAGCGCCTCCAGCTTCTCGCGCAGCTCTTCCAGCTCGCGGCCCTCGTCCTCCTCGCCCAGCTCGCGCTGGATCGCCTTCATCTGCTCGCGCAGCAGCATCTCGCGCTGGCGCTCGCCCAGCTCTTCCTGCACCTGCTGCTGGATCTCTTCCTGCGCCTCGATCAGCGCCAGCTGGCGCTGCACGATCAGCAGTAGCGAGCGCAGGCGCTCTTCCACGCTGAGCACCTCGAGCAGCTTCTGCTTGGCCTCGGTGTTCATCTCCACGTAGAACGCCACCAGGTCGGCGAACTGGCCGGGCTCCTGGATGCCGTCCATGAACTGCTGCAGCATCTCGGGGGGGATGCCGCGCCGCTTGCCCAGCTCGGCCGCGCGGTCGCGCAGCTCGCGGTACAGGGCGATGAAGGCCGGGTCTTCGGCGTTCACCGGCGCCAGGTCGTGCATCTCGCGCACGTTGGCGCTCAGGCCGTTCTCACCTTCCACGTACTGCAGCGCCATCGCGCGGTGCTCGCCGTGGATCAGGAGCTGCACGCCCCCGCCCCCGCGCTGTACCTGCGCGATGCGCACCACCGTGCCCACGGTGTAGAGGTTGTCGGCCTCCACCTCGTCACGGTTCTCCTTCTGGGCCACGGCCAGCATGCGGCGGTCGCCCGCCAGCGCGGCCTCGATGGCCTGCAGCGTTCCCGGCCGCCCCGCCGAGATCGGCACCGCGGTTCCGGGAAATACCACCGTCTCCCGCAGGGGGAGCACGGGCAGCGTCATGCGCTCGCTCATCGATCTATCCTTTCGTGGTTGCCGGCCCGGGCTCGGGCCGGCTGCTGGGGCGGGGCTAAAGCATTTCGCTTGCCAAACGCCAACGCCCCTCCAGAACGCTTTCAATCCATCGTAAACACGCTACCAATATACACTTAGGTGGAAGTGGCGATCCACTGCCGGAACGGCTGGCGCTCGGTCGTTCAGGCATGAACTACCGTCGGGACGGCAGGGTCACGCGGGGTGGGGTGACGGCCGCGCCACGCGGAGCTCCGGCAGCACCCCGCGCTCCCCATCCCAAGCTATGCTCCGCCCGTCGGCTACGCGAACGCCGGCGGCGCGCGGATGGACCGACGCGGGTACCATCGTCGCCGGCCGCTCCGCTGGTGCAACGGGTCCGCGCGCGTGGTCGTGATCGTGGCGATCGGCGGGGATTATGGAGACACGAACGGCCGGCGGAGCGATTCCGCCGGCCGTCGATCGTGATGGCCGCGTGCTGCGAGGCGAGATGCCGCCGCGTCAGGAGCGGATCGCCATGGTGCCGGTCGCGGGGCGGAACTGCGGGTAGATGCGCTCCGACTCGGGCACCGGCCTGCAGGGGCGCTGCCCCAGCCGCGACAGGGACTGGGTGCCCTGCGTGCCCGGGAGCATCACTTCTGGGAGCTGCTTGGGGCAGCAGTCGTCCGAGCAGCACGAGCCGCAGTCGTGCTTCACGGCGCACCCGCAGGCCGTGACCACGCCGCAGGTCACGCAGCAGCTGCCGAAGTACGATGCGGCCGGGCGTGCGAACGACGCGAGCACCGGCTGGACGCCCGGGATGGCCGAGACCGGCGCGCCCGCCCGGCGCGTGCCGTCGATCACCACCGTCACGTAGGGGAGCGTGCGCAGCGGGGTGGGGCGGCCCAGCGTGGCGATCACAGTCTCCATAGGCGCGAACGTGGTGTCGTTGCCCGCCACCCGCCGCTGCAGCACGCTCACGGCGAAGCGGTTCTCGCCGCGCTGCACCATGGAGATGGCGTAGGTCTGCTCGGTGTCGTGGAAGGTGAGGATGAACTTGCCGCCCTCGCGCTCGGTGCCGCCGAACGACGAGTTCTGCCGCTGGGCGTTGACGTGGAAGTCGATCAGCTTGAGCGGGTCGACGCGCTGGGCGGCGGCCCGGGTGGCAATGCCCAGCATCGCCAGCGCGGCCAGGGCGAACGGGATCCGGTGGAGCTTCATGGGTTCTCCCGCGGGTGGTGGGATGACGCCGCCTCGCACGCGGCGCACCTTTCTACTGGAGCTCACGATCGAGCGTGAGCACCACGACGGACGGAACGCCGTCGTCGTCCGACTGGTCGCCGTAGAGCCTGCCCCGGCGCACCGCGCGCAGCGTCACCTGCTCCGGCACCAGCACCGAGCGAAGGTACGCTCCCCCCGGCGTGAACACCGCCCACTCGCGCGGGGCGCCGCGTGGCCCCGCCAGGGCGATCCAGAGCCGGCCGGCTTCGTCCACCAGCAGGTCGCGCACGGCCGGCCAGTGGCTGGGGGCCGAGTCGGCGAGCGCCTGGGCGAAGGTGCCGCGTGCGCGCTCGTCCATCGCCGCCAGTTCGCCGTCCACGTCCTTGCGTTCGACCCGGGGCGCCTGGTAGGGGATGGAGAAGTGCGACTGGAGCGACCCCGTGTCGTCGTAGGTTCGCACCGCCAGCGAATCGGTCCACACGTACAGCGCGTGGCCGCGCGTGTCGGCCGCCACCAGCGGCTCGCGCCCGAACGGGTTGGGGGTCATGCTGAACCCCGACATCAGGAACGGCCGCGGCGGCACGCTGGCGATGGTGGCTGCGGGCGTGCCGTCTGCCCGCAACACGGCCACCGAGTCGCGGCGCGGGGCCAGCACGCCGCCGTTGAACATGAAGCCGCTGCGGAACAGCGCCACGAAGCCGCCGCCTGTGAGCCGCACAACCCGGAACGGCGCGGAGCCGTGCAGCCGCGGGCCCAGGTTGGCCGTGCTCCCCACGCGCAGCGACTGGGGCTCGTACACGGTGACGCGCGCCAGCTCGGGGTCGTACACGGCCAGGCTGTCGCCCGGCAGCACCTGCAGGCCGCGCATGGCGCGGAACTCCCCCGGCCCCGAGCCCACGGCGCCCAGCGTGCGCAGCACCCGCCCCTCGGGCGAGAGCACCGTCACCCGCTTCTGCATCCAGTCGGCAACGAAGATCCGCCCGCGCGTGTCGGCGTCGATGGCGGTGATCGTGCCGAACTCGGCCTCGGCCGCCGACGTGACGGCGATGCGCGCGTGCGCGGCGGTGCGTGCCCGCTGCTCGGCCGCCGGGAACCCCTGCGAGCCGGCCGGCCGGCACGCCGCGAAGATCAGCGCGGCGAGGAGGAGGCGGGTGCGGGCGAGGGTGGGAGCGGTCACGAATGTTGGGATGAAGATGTAAGGTGTGTGAGAAGCAAACGTAAGCAGTCACTTAAGACGATGCAACACGAAGCCCTTTGGGGTATCTTCGGTTCGTTATCTCATTGGCGTTGCGAGAGGGCGCACTGCAACCGTTGTCGTTTTCGTTCCTTTGGGGCCTGACGTACAAGGTTGTCTCGAAGGATCCAGATCCTAATTACGTTTACGCATGTCCTGACAGAACTTACCTGCGCGTAGAAACGGCCGCTGGCTCAGATTGTCACGCAATGGACACATAGTTACCTTACGGAGAATCTACGGAGTGTAATTGGAACTTGCGCTAGGGCATCCCAGGACGTAATGTCCGGTGTTCGTCCCAGCGACTACCTACGGAGGGGTTATGGAACTCAGAGCTCTGCGTGAACGTGCCGGAATTTCTCAAGCCGAGCTCGCCAAGGAAACGGGATACTGTGAGAAGACCATCCGCCGGTGGGAGACCCGCGGTACGGCACGGCCTGTGGTCGTCGAACACGTTAGACGGAAGATTCTCTCCTCCTTGAACGAGGGACCCGACGTTGCGCCCAAGTTCAAGTTCATCGACCTCTTCGCTGGTATTGGCGGACTTCGTCGCGGATTTGAGAGGTTCGGGGGGAAGTGCGTTTTTACTTCGGAATGGGACAAGTACGCCCAGCAGACATATCGTGCCAACTTCAAGGATGATCACGAGATCGCAGGAGATATCGTCCAGATCGCATCCGAGCACATTCCTGAGCATGATGTGCTGCTGGCCGGGTTCCCTTGTCAGCCTTTTTCGATTGCTGGCGTATCCAAGAAGAATTCGTTAGGCAGACCTCACGGGTTCGCGTGCGAAACACAGGGAACTCTCTTCTTTGAAGTAGCACGCATACTGAACCATCATCGCCCGAGTGCCTTTCTCCTGGAGAACGTCAAGAATCTGCAGACCCACGATGGAGGGCGGACATTCCGGGTGATCATGCAGACTCTGGAAGAGGAGTTGAAGTACAACGTATTCCCGATGGTTGTGGATGCACGGAGCTGGGTACCTCAACATAGGGAGCGCATCCTCTTTGTTGGGTTTCGTGAAAATGTGCCGTTTAGCTGGGAAACCGACGTGCACGTTCCGCCTCCATCGGAAGGCCCGCGGTTGAAATCCATTCTGCATCCTGAGGACGGATCGGAAGAGCCCGAGCCGCCGTACACCCGTGCGGCGGATGGCCTGGTGTCGGATCGTTACCGCTTGACGCCACATCTGTGGCAGTACCTGCAGGATTATGCTGCCAAGCACCAGGCGAAGGGAAACGGCTTTGGATATGGGCTGGTGGGCCCAGATGATGTTGCGCGCACGCTTTCAGCACGCTACTACAAGGATGGCTCGGAGATCCTGATTCGCACGGATGGCCCAACTCCCCGCCGCCTCACACCGCGAGAATGTGCGAGATTGATGGGTTACGACCGGCCGGGTCTGCCCGCAATGCGAATCCCGGTATCGGATACGCAAGCTTATAAGCAGTTCGGAAACTCGGTCGCGGTGCCTGTGATCGAAGCGGTGGCGCGACCAATGAGCGAGTATCTGTCTGCTGAACCTGTCCGTGAGCGTCAACTTGCACTACCCTTGCACTCCGTCGCGTAGTCCATGGCCGACATAGTAACTCCGGCACAACGAAGCCGGATGATGTCCGGCATCAGGTCCAAGAATACCAAACCGGAGATCCTGGTCCGCAGATTCCTGCATCGCCATGGTCTCCGGTTCCGGCTTCACCATCCGGACCTCCCGGGCAAACCTGATCTTGTTCTACCCAAGTACAAGGCTGCCGTATTCGTCCATGGTTGCTTCTGGCATCAGCACCCCGGGTGCCGATTCGCCTACACTCCCAAGAGTAACGTTGAGAAGTGGAAGGCCAAGTTCCAGGCGAACCGTGCGCGCGATGAACGCACACTCGAAGCTCTTCTTGAATACGGTTGGCGGGTGTTTACCGTATGGGAGTGCCAAGCCGGAGACACCGATTTTCTCAGTGATCTCATCACGTCTATCCGGAGTTCCAAGTGAGCACCAGATCGGAAGCATTTCAACGATGGGCTTCGGAAGTCTCCGGCGTGGATTGGTACTGGTATTCCAAGGTACTTTCTGGTAATGACACACTCCTTAACGGCGCTCATCAGGCAGGACCGTACATTCCGCGTGACGTTCTCTTCGAATTGTTCCCAAGCATCGCCCTGTCTGCCACGTTGAACCCACGGGCGCTCGTCCAAGTTCTTATCGATTCCCATGGGTCCGAGACCGAGGCGACCGCGATCTGGTACAATAATCGAATAGCAGGTAGCGGTACCCGTAACGAAGCACGGATGACGAACTGGGGCGGGCGATCATCACCGGTGCTCGATCCCGAAGCCACAGGATCTATCTGCATTCTCGCTTTCCACCGCGAAGCGGAAGGTGATGCTGACCTGTGTAGGGTATGGCTTTGCTCAAGCCTGGACGAGGAGGACGCAGTCACTGACCTGATCGGGTCAGTGGATCCGGGAACCTCGCAGTTCTTCCGCGGCAGCGCGTTGGGCGTGGTTCCAGCCGCTCGCACTGCGCCGGATTTGCCGTGCCGGATGACGTTGGAGGAAATACCGCAAAACTGGCGTTTCGCGTTTCCTGAAGCCCAGGAGCTAGTTCGTCGGGCGACTGAGAATCTTCCATCAATGAAGTCACGCTCTCCCGACGAGCGGCTTCTCAGGCGCAGAGTATGTGAATTCGAGATTTTTCGCTCAGTTGAGGATGCCGTCATTCTTCCGCGCATTCGCGAGGGCTTTGCCACAGTTGACCTCTTCGTGAGTTTTGCGAACGCGGTGACGAACCGGCGCAAGTCGCGCAGCGGTGCCTCGCTCGAACTGCACGCAAGAACTATCTTCGATGAAGAGGGTCTTTCATACTCTCACGACGAGTTTTCAGAAGGTAGAAAGCGACCGGATTTTCTTTTTCCGTCGGCAGAGGCATACCGGAACCATGACTTCCCCACCGCCCAATTGAAGATGCTGGCCGTAAAAACCACATGCAAGGATCGCTGGCGGCAAATTCTGAATGAGGCGGACCGAATCCCCAACAAATATCTGCTCACCCTTCAGGAAGGAGTCTCCTACCATCAGTTCGAGGAAATGGCCGGGGCAGGGGTGTCACTTGTCGTTCCCGCGCCGATCCACTCAAGCTATCCCAAATCGATCCGTCCACTTCTCCTAAGTCTCTCGGAGTTCATCCGGATTGTCCGCGAGCAATCGGCCTGATCTACAGCGATGCCACGCGTGCGCAGAGTACTCCACCTCCTCCAGCCAGCCTGAATGAACTGCCTGCATCCAAACTGCCCCATGGGTGACGGATTGCCTTCGTGGGAGGCAGTGCTGGACTTCATGAATGTGCGACATGCAGCTCGCGCCGACCTCCTCACGAACTTGGGGGAAGCACGAGAAAATCTGGGGAAGAACATCTGGAAGGGGCAGCAGGGCGTCGGCACGGCGCTTAACCGGCTGCTTGAATCCTGCCCGTGCCTCTATACGCAAATTCCTGCCAAGGCGAGTGCCCGTGCGACGGTGCATCTTTGCGAGGTAACACTTCGTGAGCGGATTGACTCCGAGAATGTCGCCGTGGCATTCGAAATTCAGAATCCGAAAGATCCAAGCCACTCCTTCAGCTATCCGCCACTTGAGCCCTGCACCGATGGGGGCGGGATAATGGAAGCCCTGTGCTCCGAAGTATTGACGAACCATGGCGTACCGGCAATGGAACTCGCCGACGATGGCTGGCCGAGGTGGGGAAGCCCTTGCCACCTTTCCCTGAACAAGGGGAAAGCTGCCCGAATAAAGCTTTATGGAGATATTCTTATTCCCTGCCTGCCTCACAACATATTGATTTCGGTAAAAAGCGTTGCAGCTCGCGAGCGGCTGATGGTATCTGGTAATCGGCTGGAGAGTATCGGGTTCGGCTTCTTCTCCGATCCGGCGGAGTTCTGGGGTCCGTCGAGAATCGCTCTCTACAGACGATGGGGCTTCACAGCCATCTATATGCCCGCGTCCACAGTCAACCGCGTTCTCGCACGACTGGAACGTGAGGGCATGTCCCACAAGGCCATCAATATCAACGGAAATCCCCTCTACCGACCGCTTGCAGTATTCGGGGAGGATATGCGCCGAATTGCAGGCCGGGTCGCGTTTGATCTCTGATGACAGCCAATGGACTGCCGACGTTGTCTGCCTTGACATCTAGCGCGTTATCCGCGAACCTCAAGCCTCGCAACTGTTTCCGAGCGCGACTCCGGGGCTCCCACACCCCGCGCGGTCGGCCTGATCGTCTCCCGCCCCGAACGCACCCCTGCCGGGGCAAATCCCCCAACATCCTGCCAACCGTAGAGGTCACCCATGCATTTCAGCTCTCCCCGGCTGCGCCGCACCCTGGCGCTGGGCCTGCTCGCTACTGCCGGCGCCTGCGGCATCGTCAAGGACAAGATCGCGCAGAAGGGTGCCGAGAGCGGCGCCACCGCCAGCGACGTGGACGACAAGGGCGCCGTAGCGGTGACCGACGCCGAGCGCGAGGCGTTCAAGGCGCCGGCCGACAGCAGCCTCACCCCGCAGCAGGTGGAGGCGTACCTGCGCGCCAGCCTCCTCCAGTTCGACTACATCCGCAGCGAGGCGCCGGCGCTGCACAGGCAGGCCCAGGCCATGAACGAGCGCGCCAAGGACGGCGGCGTGCTCTCCGGCCTGCGCAACGCCGCCGAGGGGATCAGCGCGCTCAGCCACTGGGCCGAGCTGGTGGGCGGCAGCTACGTGCGCTCGGCGCGCGCGCTGCACCAGAACCCGGCCGAGATGGAGTACGTGCGCGAGCGCATGGCCGCCGTCAGCGGGCACCTGATGATGGCGCCCATGCAGAACGGCGTGAAGCAGATGGCCGACGGGATGCGCCAGCAGGCCAACGCCATGAAGGGCCAGCAGGGCGTCACGCAGGAGCAGGTCGACGCGATGCTGCACCAGGCCGACGAGATGGAGAAGAACGCGGCCAACAGCGCCAGCCCGGCCATCCAGCAGAACCTGAACGCCATGCACCAGGCCCGCGGCAACGTGACCGACGCCATGTGGACGCAGATCGGCCTGGCGGGCGGCGGCATGGGGCTGGTCGCGCTCAGCGGCCTGGGCGACCCGGCCGACACCGCCACCGCCAACAAGCTCGCCCAGTTCCGCCAGCTCTACACCGACGCCCTGGCCAACAAGGTGTCGCCCGGCATGGAGAACAAGCCCGCCAGCGCCCAGAGCTGATCGGCCGGAAGCAGGCGACGCAGGCAAGCGCGAACGGGCGGCCCCCTCACCGGGGCCGCCCGTTCCGCATTCGGAAGATTGTCGAATCGTGCCTACGGAAACGTTGTCGAGGCGACGGAAGCGGAACCGCAGGGCTCGGGCGTGTCCCTCCGCTGCGCTCCGGGCCGGGCTTCGCGCGCCGTAGGCAACGATACCGCCGTTGCCAACGGCGCCGGGCCCACGGCGTCCCGCCCACCCATCACTTCAGCGGAGAGCACGGTGCAGGCGGGCCGCCGCGTTCCCGGCCCTCCGGGCGCGAATCCCTCACGCAACCGGGCACTGGGCACTGGGCACCTGGGCCCTGCGACTCACTCCCCCGCCGCCACCGTCTCCATCGCATACTTCGCCAGCAGCTCGCGGATCTCCTCCAGCGAGGCCCCGGGGTGCCGCTCCAGCAGCAGGCACACGATCCCGGTGATGTTGGGCGCGGCGAAGCTGGTGCCGTGCTTCACCTGCTCCTCGCCGCCCAGCCACACCACCGGCTGCTCCACCCCCCACGCCTGGCACTCGTGCGCCTCGTCGGGAAGGTAGCGGTACTCGTAGGCGCTCTCGAACTTGGCGGCCGACACGCCGATCACGTTCTCGAAGATCGCCGGGTAGCTCCAGTCGCGCGAGTTGTGGCCGGCGGCCACCACGATGATCCCCTGCCGCCGCGCCTTCTCGCACGCCGCGTAGAGGGAGTGCAGCGTCCCCTCCAGCGTGGTGCCCAGCGACAGGTTCACCACGTTCACCCCGCGCTCGATGGCATACAGGATCCCCGCCTGCAGCGTGCCCGGGCTGGTCTCCAGCTGCCCCCCGAACACCCGCACGGGGATCACCCGCGCGTCGGGGGCGATGCGCAGGATCTGGTGGGTGCAGGCGGTGCCGTGGCCCACGCGGTCGTGGTCGTCGTCGGTGCGCAGCAGCGCCAGGTCGTCGGCCGGGTCCACCAGGCCGATCCCCGGCAGCACGCGCGGGTCGTCGCAGGCGCGGTCCCACCCGCTGTCGATCACGGCCACCGTCAGGCCGCGCCCGGTGGGTCGCCCCAGCTCGCCGGCCACCCAGGCCGGCGGGTCGAACGGGGAGGGCGGCCCGAACGCCGCTTCCGGCACGTTGCTCATGCTCCCAGCTTCTCCATCAGGTAGTCCCACAGTAGCGTGATGATTCGCCCCGAGCGGGTGATCACGTTCCCCTGCACCGTGTACCCGCGCCGGAACTTCTCGATGCCCATCTTCTCCAGCTGCGTGCGGTCGAGGGTGGCGATCACGCGGTAGGCGCCGGTGGGCACCGCGGTCACCGTGCCGCTGGCGCCGCCCGCCGGCGCCTGCACCGTCATGGGCTCGGGCGACACGTACACCACGCGCCCGCCCAGCTGCTCGCGCTCGCTCTGCTCGAAGGCCGGCAGCTCCATCTTCACCGAGTCGCCCACGGTGATCTTGTGCACGTCGCGCTCGCTCACGTTCAGCTGCACCCGCCAGTCGTGCAGGTCGGCCAGCTCGATCACCTGCTCGCCCTCGCGCACGAACGACCCCGGCAGCCGCTCCAGCTGCTCGGTGAGCACCACCCCGTCGGTGGGCGCGGCGATGGTGAGCCGGGCCAGGCGCGCCCGCAGCGCGCCGATCTGCGCCGAGAGCTGGTCCATCTGCGTGCCCAGCTTCTCGCGGTCGAAGCGCGACAGCGCCTGCAGGTCGCCCTCGCCGGCCGACAGGCGGATGTCGGCCTGGGCGCTGCGCACCTCGCCCACCGCCTGGTCCAGCACCACGTGGCTGCCGGGCACGTAGGCGCGCAGCAGCGAGTCCACGTTGGTGCCCATGTCGTACTCGATCATCCGCTGCCGCACGGTGGCCACCGCGGTGCCCAGCCGGGCGCGGGCCTGCGCCGCGCGCTCGGCGCTCTGCTCGCGCTGGAGCGGGTCGGCGGTGGCGCTGCGGCGGCGGTCCAGGTCGGCGGCGCGCAGCTGCGCCTCCAGCTGCGCCACGTTCGACGCCAGCTCCACCGTGTCCATACGCAGCAGCACCTGGCCGGCGCGCACGGTGTCGCCGGTCTCCACCAGCACCTGGCGCACGGGGCCGTTCTCCATCGCGCGCAGCGGGTACAGGCGCACGGGCTCCAGCACCCCGCCCGCCTTCACCGTCACGTCCATCTTCACCGTGCACGCCACCACCAGCGCGATCACGCTCAGCGTGCCCAGGGTGAGCATGGTGTAGCTCACCGCGCGCAGCACGAAGCGCGCGCCCGGCTGCCCCTCGTGCGGCAGCTCGGGAAGGCGCAGCGGGATCACCGTGGGGTCCTTGCGGGCCGGCAGGCTCATGGCGCCCTCCGGCGTGCGAGCCCTCGGCGCGCGAAATCCGGCATCGTCACGTTCACACCGTCTGCGAGGGAACGGCGCGCAGGCGGCGCACCTCGTCCAGGTTGCCGCCGCCGTGCAGCGCGCGGTAGGTCTCGTTGCCCTGCATCAGCTCGGCGTGCGGGCCCACGCCCACGATGCGGCCGGCCTCCACCACCACGATCTGGTCGGCCAGCGCGGCCGTCTGCACGCGGTGCGTCACGAAGATCACCGTCTTGTCGGCCAGCCGGCTGAACAGGTCGCGCAGGATCTCGGTCTCGGTCTGCATGTCGATGTTGCTGGTGGCCTCGTCCAGCAGCAGCACCGGCGTGTCGCGGATCAGCGCGCGGGCCAGCGCCATCCGCTGCCGCTGCCCGCCCGACAGGGTGGCGCCCCACTCGGCCACGCTGGTCTCGTAGCCGTTGGGCAGCTCGGCCACCAGCGTCTCGAGCCGGCACAGCCGCACGGCGTCGTCCACCGCGGCGCGCGAGGGGTTGTCCGAGCCCAGCGTCAGGTTGTCCCAGATGGTGCCCTGCATCAGCGCGAACTCCTGCCACACCACGCTCACCTGGCGGCGCAGGTCCACCATGGGCAGGGTGGTCACCGGGCTCCCGTCGATGAACACCTGCCCGCTGTCGGGCTCCTCCATGCGCAGCACCAGCCGCAGCAGCGAGCTCTTCCCCGCGCCGCTGGGGCCCACCACCGCGGTGATGCGGCCGCGCGGGAAGTTGACCGTCACGTCGTGCAGCACGCGCTTCTCGGCGTTGTAGCCGAACGAGACGTCGCGCATCCGCACGTCGCCCTCGATGTGGTGCGTGATGGGCGCCGGGGGGAGGTAGGCGTTGGCGGGGTCCTGCTCCACGGGCATGTCCAGGTACTCGAACATGCGCCCCAGGTTCACCGCCGTCTGCTGGAAGTCGCTGAACAGCCCGGTGATCTGCTGCAGCGGGTTGTACAGGTACCCCATGTAGGCGGTGAAGGCGATGTAGTCGCCCAGGCTCATCTCGCCCTTCACGATCAGCGTCCACCCGTACCAGGTGAACACCGCGGTGCCCAGCGCGCGCACCACCGCGGTGAGGGTGCCGAACACCTGGCTCAGGCCGCCGGCCTTCAGCTGCACCTGCAGCGCGCTCTGGATCTGGGTGCGGGCGCGCTCGTACACCGAGTGCTCCAGCCCCATGCTCTTGAGGGTGCGGATGTGGCTCAGCACCTCCACCTGGAAGGCGCCCAGCTCGGCATAGGCCTCGGCGCTCTTCTTCCAGAACCGGCGCAGCAGCCGCGCCGACATGGTGGTGATGATCACCGTGAGCGGGATGGTGATCAGCGAGACGATGGCCAGCTTCCACTGCAGCAGGAAGAGGAACGGCGGCACGATGATCAGGTACACGCCGTTGACGAACAGCGTCTCGAACACGCGCGCCACGCTGTTGAGCGAGTTGCGCACGTCGGCGAAGCGGCTGATGATCTCGCCCACGCGGTGCTCGTCGAAGAAGCGCGTGCGCAGGTGCTGCAGGTGGTTGAAGAAGAGGAGGCTGGTGGCGTTGGCCAGGTGGTTGGTGGTGTAGCTGGTGAAGTAGCTGCGGATGGCCGACATCACCGAGGTGGCCACCGCCACCACCAGGATCCCCACCACCAGCACCTCCATCAGGGTGAGGTTGCGGGTGGGGTACACCTCGTCGATCAGCAGCTTGGACAGGTACGGCGTGATCATGCCGAACAGGCCCAGCACCAGCCCCAGCACCATCCCCTTGCCCAGGGCGCCCCAGTAGCCACGGATCAGCCGCAGCAGCCGCATGAACTGCTGGAAGGCCTCGCGCAGCGGCGGGATCTCTGCGGGCTGGGTCGGGGGCATGCCGTGAAGTCGCTCGGGGGTGCGCCGCGTGGCGTCGCGGAATGCGGGTGCGCGCCCGGGACCGGCGCACCCGTTTGGGTCGAGGCAATCAAAATAACAGCGATCCGCCCGCTCCGCGACGGGTGGCCGCGTGGGAGCCCGGCGGATTTCACGGCGTGATCCGTCTGCGGCATACGCCAGCCGCCACAGGGGTGGGGCGAAGAGACAAATCGCTGCCGTGGAACGTACTGCGGCGCACACCAGCCGCACCGCGCCGTCATTCCCCATCCCCCGCCGCACCCGCCCAACCTCGCATGGCAACGGCCCGTTCGGATCGGGCCCGGCCGCTCCCACCCTGCTCTCGCGCTTGCCGCCCGCCACGCCTCCGCGGCAGAAGCGTTTCACGTGGAGTCAGCGGAGTCGACGGAGGTGGGTTTGCGAGCCCCGCCAGCTTCCTATACTCCGCGCGAAACTCCGCTGTTTCAACCTCGCCCCGCCCGGACGGATCCGGGCGGGGCGTTTCTGCTCAGCAGCGGCTGGTGCACAGGCGCGACGGGCACGCGTCGATGGCCGAGCAGTTCGCCACCGTGGCCGCGAGCGCGGCGTGCGGCACGTGGGCCGCGGCGGGGTCGAAGGTCTCCACCGCCAGCGTGTCGAGGTTCAGCTTCATCGCCATCCGTCCTTTCGGGTTCGAAGCAGGGCCCGGCGTCGCTCAGCAGTATGCCGGGTCGTCGCTGGTGCAGCCGCCGCACGTGTAGAAGATGCAGGTCTGCTGGTAGCTCTCGTCGGTGACGATGGTGTTCACCGGGGTGTGCTCGAGTTGGTCGTCGCCGATGCCGGCGGCGTTGCCGCGCACCGTGCCGTGCCCGCGGCCGGCGCTCGCCGCGTGGAAGCTTTCCACCCGCAGCGCGTCCATCTCCAGCTTCAGCTTCTTCATTGCGCCCTCGTCGGTTCGATGATGACGTCCGCCGGGAGAATGCCTCCCAGACGGACAACCACTTCCGGGCGTTTAGTTTAGGACATCGAAGGAAGATTAGGAAGCCCGGACGGCGCTTTGGTGCCCAGGTCCCGAGATCGCCTTCGGCGCGGTGGGGGCACGCCGCCGTGGTGGTGAGGACGCTGGCCGCACCGCACCGACGGCACCCGAAGCGTCACCAATGACGGTCCGGGGCCGGCGTCCTGCGCGGCTTCACGCGCCGGGGGTCGCCAGCCCCAGCCCGTCGCGCACCGAATCGGCGGTGATGTCGAAGCGGTCGGCGTTCCACTGGGCCTTGCCGCCGCGCACCACGATCACCTGCGGCGACTGGTGCTCCACGCCGGTGCGCTCGGCCAGGTAGTCCGACACCTCGCGCTGGGCGTTCACGTCCACGCTGTACACCGGCACCGGCTCGCCGCCGTTCAGCAGCGACTCCATCTCGCGGCTGGCGTTGGCGCTGATGGGGCACGTGGTGCTGTGCTTGAACACCAGCGCCGTCTCCTCGCCCAGCGCGGCGTCGGCGTCCTGGCGGCTCGTCATCTCCTTCATCCGTAACTCCTTGGGTGGGTGGCCCGGCGGCGGAAACGACGGCGCCCGCCGCACGGGGAGCATGCCCCCCGCGCAACGGGCGTACCGCGGCCGCTCTACTCCGTGCGCAGACCGGGCCCCCGGCACCGTCTTCCTTCTGCCGTCCCCTGCGCCTGATCCTTCTGAGCTCGTCGAATGCACCATCGATCAAGGGGAAGCGCGTCATACCAGGTCCGTCCCGGCCGCGTTCTCACACCGAGGCACGGCAGACACGGGGCAAAACTCGCTGTTCACCGTGTCTCCGTGCCTCTGTGTGACACTCCAGCCGGTCCCGTCGACGCGACGATTCACGCGCACCCCACGAGCAGGTCAATCCACCGACACCACCTGGCCACCCTCCCAGCGCTCCTCCGGCTCCAGCCGCACGGGCTCGCCCGCGCACGCGGCCTCGATGCACACGAAGCGGAGATGCTCGTCCTCGCCCACGTCGCTCATCCCGCGCGCCTTCTCGGCGCCGGGGTTCCACACCACCGCGTCGCGGAAGCCGAGCTTGCGCACCACCACCGTCTTCCACACCCCGCTGTCGAGCAGCCGCAGCGCGTCGGGCGCGTCCAGGTAGATGCGGTCGGTCTCGCCGGTGAAGCGCAGCTCGCGGCCGTCCTGCACCTGCTCGCCGCCGGTCACCTTGTCGCGGTAGCGCACGCCCCCGAGCCCGTCGATCGCCACCGAGCCCACGTCGCTCACGCGGAAGTAGCTGTGCAGCGCGCAGGTGAACTCGAACGGCTCCTCCCCCGTGTTCTCCACCGCGAGCGTCATCGACAGGTCGGCGCCGATCTCCACGCGCAGCTCCGCCCGGAAGGCGTGGTCCCACACCGCGCGCGTTGCCGCCGAATCCTCCAGCACCAGCACGGCGCGGTCGGCCGACGCCTCGGCCAGCGTCCACACCGACGTGCGCGCGAAGCCGTGCTTGGGGAGCGGGCCCTGGTCGGCGAACTGGGGGAAGATGACGGGCACGCCGCCGCGGATCGCCTCGCCGGGCGCGAAGCGCGAGCGCGGGCTCAGGTACAGCACGTCGCCCTCGGCCGCGTCGCTCCACCGCGCCACGTGGGCGCCCTGCAGGTAGACCTCGGCGCGCGAGCCGTTGGGCGCGGAAAGGACGATGCGCGGCAGCCCGCCCTCGCCGGGCTCCGTCGCGTTCTGGATGGACTCGTCGGAACTCATCGCGTGAGCCGGTAGATGAGGAGCGCGGCGCGCTTGATCTGCTGCGCCAGGGTGGACAGGTCGGCCGTCTCGCGCTCGGTGTGCGACCCCGAGCCGTGCATGCCCAGTCCCCCCAGGCCGCTCACGTACGGCGCGACGAAGGAGATGTCGCCCGCGCCGCGGCGGCCGGGGTCGTTCGCGTCCACCCTGCCGACGCCCAGCGAGCGGTTGACCTCGTTGAGCGTGGCGAGGATGGCCAGGTTCCCCGGCGTGGGCGGCATCGACGGATAGCCCTCGGTGAACGTGATCTCGCCCCGCGCCCCGGGAAGGCTCTGCGCCACGATCTGGCGCATCCGCTCGCGCGTGCGCTGCAGCTGCTCGTCGGTGAGCGTGCGGATGTCGCCGGTGACCACCGCGCTGCCGGCGATCACGTTGCTCTTGCCGAACGCGGTGCCACGGCTCTCGCCCGCCTCGAAGCCTACGTCGGTGCCGCCCACGATCATCCCGGGGCTGTAGGTGAGGCCGGGCTCGCGCAGCTGCGTGTGGAACGCGCTGAGGACGCGCGCCGCCTCGTAGATCGCGCCGCTCCCCACCCCCTCGGCGAAGATGCCGGACGAGTGCGCCGAGCGCGCCGACACGCGCAGCGTCCAGGTGCTGGAGCTGCGGCGCGAGGTGACGGCCGTCTCGCCGCCGCCCTCCTCGCGCGACGCGCCCTCGAACTCCAGCACGGCGTCGCTGTTCCGCCCCGCCTCCACCAGGTCGGCGCGCGAGATGGAGAGCGGCCGGCCGGGGTTCTCCTCGTCCCCGGTGAACGCCACCACGATCCGGCGGTCGCGCAGCGCGCCCGCGGCCTGCAGGGCGCGCAGGGCGTAGATCACGACGACGTCGCCGCCCTTCATGTCGCTGGTGCCCGGCCCGCTGGCGGTGCTGCCGCTGCGTACGAAGCGCTGGAACGGGCTGTCTTTCTCGAACACCGTATCGAGGTGGCCGATCAGCAGCAGGCGCTTGCCCTTCGTCCCCCGCTGCTCGGCGAACAGGTGCCCCGCGCGGTGGAGCGAGTCGGGGAGCGCGACCCACCGCGTGGCGAACCCCAGCGAGTCGAGCTGGGCCGAGAAGACGCGCCCCACCTCGCGCACGCCCTCCGCGTTCCCCGTGCCGCTGTTGATGTTGACCGTGCGCTCGAGCAGCGCGACGGCGTCGCCCGTGTGCGCGTCCACGTAGGCCGTGATGCGGCGCTCGGCGGGCGACAGCGCCTGCGCGTCTGCAGTGTGGACGGCGAGCGCCAGCGCGGCGGCCAGCAGCAACGGCGTTCGGGCGATGGGGATGCGGAGCATGGCGTGCGGCGGGTGCGCGGCTGCGCCGTCACGCGGAGTACGCGGACGGCGCCGGGTGCTGGAGGAGCGGCCGAATCTTGCGGAGCCGCCGCCGGTGCGCAAACCGCGCCGGCGGCGGGGTGCGTCAGGGTGCCGTCGTCGCCGCCGCGTCGCCCGGCTGCGTGGGGATGACGATGGTGTCGCGCGGCGCGTTGGGGTTGGGCGCCGGCACCACCGTGGGCGGCGTCACGATCACCGGCGGCGCCGGCGGCGGTGCGGGCGGCGACACCGGCTGGGGCTCCGGCTCGGGCTTCTGGGGCTGCGGCTCGGGCTGCTGCGGCTGCGGCTGTGGCTGCTGCTGCGGTTGCGGCTGCTGCGGCCGCGGCTGTTGCGGGCGCGGCTGTTGCGGGCGCGGCTGTTGAGGACGCGGTTGGGCCGCCGGCGGCGCGGAGGGCGGAGCGCTGGGCGGCGCGAACACCGGCGCCGACGGAGGCGACGGCGCGATCCCCGGCGTGGGCTCGATCCCGGCTGGCGGCGACGGCGGCGCGGCCGACGGCTGCCCGTCCCCGCCGTCCGATCCGCTGGACGACGGCGCGGTCGAGCCGTCGGAACCGCTCGTGCCGCCGGTGCCGTTCGAATCATCCGCACCGGCGCCGTCCGCCGACCCCGACGTCGTCACCTGCGTCTCTGCGTCCCCCGCCGACCCATCCGCCGGCAGCGGAGCGCCAGACGAGGTGGTGTCGCGCGGCGCGGCGCTGGCCTCGCGGTCGCCGCCGCGGTTCATCGCCCACAGACCCACGGCCAGCGCGCCCACGACGAGGAGGGCGAGCAGCAGCATCGGCGCGCGGCTGCGCGTGCGCGGGGCCGGCACTGCGCGCGGTGCGGCCGCGGCGGCGGGCACGCGCTCGGCCGGCCGCGAGACGGGCGCCGGGGCGACGGGAGGCGCGGCGACGGGCGGCGGCGCGGCCGCGGCGGCGGTGTGGAGGACCGTGCGGTCGTCGGCCAGCGCGGCGGCGCCCAGGCCGGCGGCGGGGGCCAGCAGCGTGCGGTCGTCGCTGCGCATCGCCTCCGACAGCGCGGCGCGGAAGGCGCCGGCGTCGGGATAGCGGGCGGCAGGGTCTTCGGCCATCGCCCGCTCGATCACCGCCTCCACCGCGGGCGACACCGCCGCCAGCTCGCGGATGGGGCGGATGGGGTCGCGGCCGCGCAGGCGCCGGCCCTCGCCCGCGGCGAACGGCTTCTCGCCGGTGAGCAGCTGGTAGCCCACCACGCCCAGGCTGAACACGTCGGCCGCGCAGGTCAGGTGGGCGTCGCCGCGCATCTGCTCGGGGGCGGCGTAGGCGGCCGTCAGCGGGTTCTCGCCGCCGATGGTGCGGGTGAGGTCGCCCTCGTCGGTGGCGATGCGCGCGATGCCGAAGTCGAGCACCACCACGCGGAAGGGGTCGGTGTCGTGCGGCTCGGCCAGGAAGATGTTCCCCGGCTTCACGTCGCGGTGGATGATCCCCGCCGCGTGCCCCACCGCGATCCCCTCGCTCGCCTCGCAAAGGATCTGCAGGGCCACGTCCTGCCCCAGGTGCCCCTCGCGCTTGAAGAGCTGCGCCAGGTTCTCGCCGCGCAGCAGCTCCATCACCAGGAAGTCGAGCCCCAGGTCGTCGTCGTGTCCGAAGTCGTGGACGGTGATCACGTTGGGATGGTGCGGCAGCGACGCGGCGGCGCGCGCCTCGCGCTCGAAGCGCTCGCGCAGCCGCTCGCGCGACTGGGCGTCGGGCGGGGCGAGCGTGATCACCTTGACCGCCACGTCGCGCCCCAGACGCTCGTCGGCGGCACGGTAGACGGCCGCGAAGCCGCCCAGGCCGATCACCTCTTCGATGCGGTACCGCCCGACCAGCGACTTGCCGGCGAGCAGGTTCTCCAGTCCAGACATCCGCGTGCGGTCAGTGGCTTGGGACGCGCGGGGCCGATTCCCCCCACAGACCGTCCTAGCACGGCAAGATGCGAACCGGGGCGGACGGCCGTGGGACGGGTGGCGGACCGGGGGACGGAAGGATCGGAGGGAAAGCCGTCCGGGAGCCACGGACACCGGCCGAGCGCCGGCCGGCCCCCTCTCCCCCGGCCCCTCTCCCCCGGTCGGCGCGGGAGAAAGGGGAGAACTGCAACGGCAACCTCGGCCGCGAGGAACCAGCCGGCACGAAGCGCCCCAGGTCCCTCTCCCAGGTTGTTTTTGGGAGAGGGACAGCCGCGCAGCGGCAGGGTGAGGGCCCCTGCGGGGACGGCGCACCGCCAGTCGCCTCCGTCCTCATCTCGTCCTGGTCCCGTCCTCACCCCTGTCCTCATCCCCATCCTAAATCTTCGTCCTTGTCCCCGCCCTTGATTCTCGTCCTGCGACACCGTCCACGACGGCCCGGCACGCACCCCGCATTGCGCCTCCCCGCGCCCCGGTCCCACTTTGCGGGCGCACCCGCAACCCAGGCGAACGGGCGATGGATCGCAACTTCCACAACGCATACACGCACGGGTTCGTGCGCGCGGCGGTCTGCATCCCCGCCGTGCGCGTGGCCGACCCGGTGTTCAACGCCGAGCGCACGCTGGGGCTGGCCCGCCGCGCGCACGAGCTGAACGCCGCCGTGGCGCTCTTCCCCGAGCTGGGGATCAGCGCCTACACCAACGAAGACCTCTTCCAGCAGAGCGCCCTCCTCGACGCCACCGTGCAGGCGCTCGACCACGTCGTGCGCGAATCGGTGTCGCTGTCGCCGGTGCTGCTGATGGGCGCGCCGCTGCTGTTCGAGGGGAAGCTGTTCAACTGCGCCGTGGTGGTGTACCGCGGCCGCGTGCTGGGGATCGTGCCCAAGAGCTACCTCCCCAACTACCGCGAGTTCTACGAGAAGCGGCAGTTCACCAGCGGGCGCATGGCCGTGTCGCGCGAGGTGCGCTTCCTGGGGCAGCAGGTGCCGTTCGGCAACGACCTGGTGTTCGACGCCGTGAACCTGGACGGCTTCCGCCTGGGGGTGGAGATCTGCGAGGACGTGTGGGTGCCCATCCCCCCCAGCACCTGGCTGGCCATGGCGGGGGCCACCGTGATCGCCAACCTGAGCGCCAGCAACATCACCCTGGGCAAGGCCGAGTACCGCCGCGAGCTGTGCGCCGCGCAGAGCGGCCGCATGGTGTGCGCCTACCTCTACTCCGCCGCGGGGCCGGGCGAGAGCACCACCGACCTGGCGTGGGACGGCCACGCCATGATCCACGAGAACGGCGAGCTGGTGTGCGAGAGCCAGCGCTTCGCCGACGACGAGCAGGTGATCGCCGGCGACGTGGACCTGGAGCGGCTGGCGCAGGACCGCATGCGCATGAACTCGTACAACGATTCCATCGGCGCCTACCGCGACCGCGTCCGCGAGGTGCGCGCGGTGCCGTTCGAGTTCGCGGTGCCCGCCGGCAGCATCCCGCTGATGCGCGGCATCCCGCGCTTCCCCTACGTGCCCGACGACGCGGCGCTGCTCGACCAGCGTTGCTACGAGGCCTACAACATCCAGGTGCACGGGCTGATGAAGCGCCTGAGCGCCACCGGGATCGACAAGATCGTGATCGGCGTCTCCGGCGGGCTGGACAGCACCCACGCGCTGATCGTGGCGGCGAGGACCGTGGACCGGCTGGGGCTGCCGCGCACCAACATCCTCGCCTACACCATGCCCGGCTTCGCCACCAGCAGCGGCACCAAGGGCAACGCGTGGGCGCTGATGAACGCGCTGGGGGTGACGGCGCAGGAGATCGACATCCGCCCCAGCGCCACGCAGATGCTCCGCGACCTGGGCCACCCCTTCGCCGAGGGGACGCCGCAGTACGACGTGACCTTCGAGAACGTGCAGGCGGGCGAGCGCACCAGCCACCTCTTCCGCCTGGCCAACCAGCAGAACGGGCTGGTGCTGGGGACGGGCGACCTGAGCGAGATCGCGCTGGGGTGGAGCACCTACGGCGTGGGCGACCAGATGTCGCACTACAACGTCAACGCGTCGGTGCCCAAGACGCTGATCCAGTACCTGATCCGCTGGGTGATCGGCAGCCGGCAGTTCAGCGACGAGACGGGGCGCGTGCTGCAGGCCATCGTGGACACCGAGATCAGCCCTGAGCTGGTGCCGCACGCCGAAGGCGACGACGACACCGGGGCCCCCTCGCAGAAGACCGAGGAGACCATCGGGCCGTACGAGCTGCAGGACTTCAACACCTACTACGTCACGCGCTTCGGCTTCCGCCCCAGCAAGGTGGCGTTCCTGGCGCTGCACGCGTGGGGCGACGCGGCCCGCGGCACCTGGCCCGCGCTGGTGCCCGAAGCCAAGCGCCGCGCCTACGACCTGGGCACCATCCGCCGCTGGCTGGAGGTGTTCGCCTGGCGCTTCTTCAAGACCAGCCAGTTCAAGCGCTCTGCCTCGCCCAACGGCCCCAAGGTGGGCTCGGGCGGCTCGCTCTCGCCCCGCGGCGACTGGCGCGCCCCCAGCGACAGCGAGGCGGTGGTGTGGCTCGACGAGCTGAAGCGGAACGTGCCGGAGGCATGAGCCCCGCAACGGCTGGGAGATGATGCGCATAGGCCCGCTCGACCGAGCGGGCCTCTTCGCGTGCTCGGGTGAATGGTGTCCGCACCCTGTCCGCCGTTGAAGTCCGCGAAGGCGGACTGTGTGCCGTTGTAGCCGCGAGTTCACTCGCATATTGGAGATTCGGGATACACATCAATCTCTACGACGCAGACGACCCACACGACTCTCCACGAGATTCCCCGGACATCCCCGATCGACCCACCCGCCTCCACCCGCCATCTCCCGCCGCTCGTAACTCCTTCCTCCGCAACCGACAACATCTGATCCCGTGGCACGGGGCTGGCGCTGGATGCGCGGCACCGGCCGGCGCGCGGCCGGGCTCACGCATCACCCCTGCGCACCCGTTGCAGCAACCCGCCGCCACCCCGGGCCCCACCGCATCCGGCGCCGATCCGCCCGCCCCGTCGCTCCTGGTGGCCGACGGCGAGCTGGCGCACGAGGCCGAGGTGCTGGCTCGCGCCGCCGAGCGCCCGCGCCGCTTTGCGTGGCTGCGCTGGCTGCTGATGGCGGCGTTCCTGGCGCTGGCGGTGAAGCTGGTGTGGCCGCAGCTGGGGCCGCTCTCCAATTCACTCGACACGCTGCGCAACATGGTGCCGGCCTACCTGGTGGCCGCGGCGGTGGCGCAGGTGGCCAGCTACTGGTTCAGCGGGCTGATGCTGCGCCACATCGTGGCGCTCACCGGCGACCGGCTTTCGGCGGGGCGGGGGACGGCGATCTCGCTGGCGTCGGGGAGCGTGGGGCTGGTGGCGGGCGGAGCGATCGGCACGGCGGGCACCACCTTTCGCTGGCTGCGCGACGTGGGGGTGAGCCCCGAGGGCGCGCTGCTGGCCAGCTGGCTCCCCACCGTGCTGAACGCCACGGTGATGCTGGCGCTGGGCGTGGTGGGCACGGTGGAGCTGGTGGCGGCACACGGGCTGTCGGGCGCCGAGTGGGCGGCGGTGGGGTTGGCGCTGGGCGTCACCGGCGGGGCGGGCGCGTTCCTGTGGTGGGCCGCCGGGCACCCCGCCCCGGCCGAGCGGCTGGCGGTGTCGGCCGCGCGCCGCTGGGCCCGCCTGCGCAAGAAGCCCTCGCGCGAGGCCGCGGTGCGCGAGCGCGTGGAGGCCACCTACCAGGCGCTGGGGCTGCTGAAGCAGAAGGGATGGATGCGGCCCGCGCTCGATTCGGCGCTGATGATCCTGCTGGACGCGGCCACGCTGTGGCTGGTGTTCGTGGCGATGCTCGACGTGGTGTCGCCCCACGTCTTCTTCGCCGGCTACGCCATCCCCCTGATGGTGTCGAAGGTGGGCGTCGTGCCCGGCGGCGTGGGGCTGGTGGAGGGGATGATGGTGGGCGTGTTCCGCCACGTGGGCGAGCAGGCGGCCACCGCCGCGCTGGCCGTGGTGGGCTACCGGCTGCTGGGGTTCTGGCTTCCCAACCTCGTGGGCTTCGGCGTGCTCCCGTTCCTCCAGGCAGGGCCGCGGAAGGCGCGCGCCGCGGCGTCGCCGTAGAAGTGCCCGGTGCCAAGTGCGAAGTGCGAAGTGCGAAGTGCCAAGTGCCAAGTGCCAAGTGCCAAGTGCTCAGTGCTGAGGATCTGCCGGACGCAGTTCGCCGAATGCCCCGCGGTCGTGAATGCCGGCTCAGCGCGCGGGGCCGCGCAGGGTGCACTCGCGCAGGGCGGGCACGTGCTGCAGCGCGCCCACGTTGCGGTTGTGCCGGAACACGCGCCGCACGTCGTGCGGCAGCTCGCGCTCCAGGTACCCGTCGTACAGGGTGATGGCGCGCTCCTCGGCGGCCAGGGCGGCGGCGCACGCCTGCGGCAGGGTGCGGCGCTGCGGCAGCGCGGCGGCGTTCCAGCGGCTGGCGGGCACCGGACGCTGCCGGTCGCGGTACAGCCAGCCGATCAGCTCGGCGTGCGCGCGCTCGGTGTCGGCCCAGCCGGCGAACGGCTGCACGGCGCCCACGTCGTGGCCCAGCCGCTCGTACTCGGCGGCGGAGCGGTATTCCTCCTGGATCATCGCATCCATCGCGTCGCTCACCGGGTCGCCCGCCGGCAGCCGCCCCGCCCCGAGCGCCGCCGCCGCCAGTGCCAGCACTGCCATCCCCTTAGTCCGTCCCGTCATCATCCCGTCTCCGCCATGGTGGTCCTGCCGTGACCCGCGCCGCCCTTACGTAAGATCCTGGCGATTGGATGCAGCGCACGGGTCGGGGGATTGAAGAGTGTTGATGGAGGGGCCAGCGGAGAGTGTCGTGGGGAATTCGCTTACGTCACCACCCCGCCCATCACGCAGATCGCTCACAACCGGCCGGCCCGGTCCGCACCCTCGGCGCGCTGAGCCGACGTCCCAGCCTCGCCCAGTTTGCGAGGCTTCCCGTAAGTCGTTGCCGCGGCTTCAGGCGACCGTGTAGACCTCCCCCGCGCGGCCGACGGCACCTCCACGGATCCCCGCTGGCTCCCGTGCGCTCCACCGCCGCCGTTCCCCCGCTTCGGCACGAGAATGGCGGCACGCGGCGCCGAGGCATATCTTGTTCGGCCCGCGGCGTTCTGGACCCGCGGACGAAGCCGGCTCCCGCGCGCCGCGCGGCGGCAGATCCCGAGGTCGTTCACTGATGGCAAGCACCGTCCCCAACAAGCTCGTGGCCGTGCCCGCCGGCGGCACCCGCGACATCGAGCCCGCGCACGAAGACCGCAACCCCGGCACCCGGCTCGACCTGGACTGGGTGGCCGACGTGCGCGTGAACCGCAGCGCCGTGGAGCGCCGCGCCGGCACCGTGGGCACGCGCCGCACGGTCAAGAAGGAGTGGCAGGCCGCCTGGCTGCTGCGCGCCATCACCCTGATGGACCTGACCACGCTCTCGGGCGACGACACCGCGGGCACGGTGCGCCGCCTGTGCGCCAAGGCCCGCCAGCCCGTGCGCGACGACATCCTGAAGGGCCTCGGCGCCACCGAGCTGCCCATCCGCACCGCGGCGGTGTGCGTGTACCACCGCTTCGTGGAGGTGGCGGTGGACGCGCTGCGCGGCTCGGGGATCCCCGTGGCGGCGGTGTCCACCGGCTTCCCCGCCGGCCTGTCGCCGTTCCGCCAGCGGGTGGAGGAGATTCACGCCTCGGTGGACGCGGGCGCGGAAGAGATCGACATCGTGATCACCCGCGAGCACGTGCTCACCGCGCAGTGGGACGCGCTCTACGACGAGGTGCGCGCCTTCCGCGAGGCGTGCGGCCCGGCGCACCTGAAGACGATCCTGGCCACGGGCGAGCTGGCCACGCTGCGCAACGTGGCGCGCGCCAGCCTGGTGTGCATGATGGCCGGCGCCGACTTCATCAAGACCAGCACCGGCAAGGAGAGCCGCAACGCCGAGCTGCCGGTGGGGCTCACCATGGCGCGCTGCATCCGCGAGTACCGCGAGCGCACGGGGCACGACGTGGGGCTCAAGCCCGCCGGCGGCATCCGCACCGCCAAGGACTCGCTCACCTGGATGCTGATGATGAAGGAGGAGCTGGGCACCGAATGGCTGCAGCCGCACCTGTTCCGCTTCGGCGCCAGCTCGCTGCTGGGCGACATCGAGCGCCAGCTGGAGCACCACCTCACCGGCCGCTACAGCGCGCAGCACCGCCACCCGATGGCGTAGGCGCCGCAGCGCCGCCACCGGTGGATGGGACGGGGAGAGCCCCGCGCCGCACGTGGCGCGGGGCTCTCGTTATCCGGAGGCCGAATTGAAGGAATCGAAAGCCGATTTGAAGTGTGATTGCCCTTCGGCGGTAGATCTCTCCACCTCCCCCGCCAGCCCGCGCGAACCTTCGCACCTGCCGTAACTCAATCTTTCCCAGCGAGTTACGGACCACCGCCGACGAATTGAAGGAATTGAAGTGGAATTGAACTTCAATTCGGCGATTCGCACTTCAATTCTCTGCAATTCACTTCGATTCCCCCCGCGATTCACGATTTGAGCTTCCAGCGCGCGCCCCGCGCGTATCCGCTCGACTCGATCAGCCCCAGGATGCGCAGCGACTTGAGCGCCTCCTGCACCACGAAGCGCGGCACCGCCTGCCGCAGGCGGGCCTCGATCTCACCGAGGCGGGCGGCGCCCTGCCCCGCGATGATCTCCAGCAGCTCGCGCTCGAACTCGCTCACCTCGCGGTTGATGCGGCTGGGGGGCACGTAGCCCAGCGGCAGGAACCGTACGACCACCTCGCCACCGCGTTCCTCGAACTCGGGCTCCACCAGCCCCGCCTCGGCGCTCAGCTCCACGATCTTCAGCGTTCCGCGCCCCCAGTTCTCGGCCACGCCGCGGCGAACGAAGACGCTCGCGATCAGCGGGTTCCAGGGCAGCGAGGCGTGCGGACGCCTGAGGTCGGCCGGGGTGAGGCCGAACGGCAGCCGCCCCGTGCTCGTGATCTCCAGCCGGTCGTCGTAGATGGCGATGCCCACCGAGCCGCCCGGCATGGCGTAGTCGCGGTGGCAGAATGCGTTCACCAGCGCCTCGCGCAGGGCCACCGGGGGGTACATGGGGTCGTCCTCGCGCTCGAACAGCGCGGGGACGATGCGGCCCGCCACCGGCAGGTGGTCGCGGAGGAACCGCTGCGCGCGCCCCAGCAGCTCGAACGCGTTCCCCACCTCGTGCCGGCTGTCCACGAACTCGGTCTTGTCCACGCCGCGGAAGCGCGCCATGCGCAGCAGGCATTGCGGATAGCCCGGCAGCAGCGCGTCTGGCTTGCCGAAGAGGATGACCGCCGCGTTCAGCAGCTCGCCGTTCTCGATCAGCTTGAGGCCGGAGAGGAGCACCTCGGGATCGCGCGTGCCGGGGTCTTCCAGCCGGAAGCGGCGCACGGCCTCGTCGATGGTGCGGGCGATCTCCACCGCGTCGAGGTCGGCCGGCGAGATGCCGCGCGCGGGGAGCAGCTCCCAGCGGTGCGCCGGGTGCGCGCGCTCCAGCAGCAGCGCCCGGTAGCGCTCCTGCGGCATGCTGAGCGTGCACGAGCCCTCGCGCACGTACGGCCGTCCGTCGTAGGTGTAGGGCCCGCCCGTGCGGCCGGGGATGGACACGGCGATCACCTCCCGCCCGTTGGCGAGCGGCACCCGCTCGGGGTTGAGCGCCGGGAGCGGCTCGATCTTCCGGAGCTCCCGCACCACGTCGTCCACGGTGCTGCTGGTCACGTCCATCCCGCACAGCCGTCCGGCGTCGTCCACGCCGAAGAAGACGTATCCGCCGCCGCCGTTCAGCATCGCGCACGTGGTCCTCGCGCCGTCGGAGCGCTGCCCGGTGGTCTTCTTGAACTCGATCTGCGCCGATTCACCGCCGGAAACCAGTGCCGAGAGCTCGCCCAGGTTCATGGAAGGCCGCGCGGGCTGATGGGAGGGCCGATGGGGAGCGCAATGATAAATCCTCGCGGCCCGCCGCGCCACCACTTTGTACACTTGCGCGGTGGCGGGCACGGCAAGGCGCCCGCCGGCACGTCCGGCGAGCGCCTCCGTCGTTCGCGGGGGGCGTGGACCCTGCCGCGCCCTACTCCGCCGGCGGGCGGTAGCGGATGGTGCGGCCGTTCAGCGGCTGCACGTCGCGGCTGTAGCGGTGCATCACCTCGTGCAGCCGCGCGATCTGCGCGGGGGAAAGGGTGATGGTGGTGCGGCGCATCAGCCAGGTCACGCCCTCGGCATAGGGCTCGGTGGTGAGCGAGCCGCAGTAGCGGTACACCCGCTCGCCGTTCACGTTGGCCAGCGCGAACATGCGGCGCACGTTCACCCGCACGGGCACGGTGTCGGCGCCGGTGGGCAGGTGCGCCCACAGCTCGTCCCACGCGTGGTTGTGGGCGCCCTGGCGCACCCAGGTGCCCAGCACCGCCAGCTTTCCGCCGGGGCCCTCGTGAACCATGTGGATCTCCACCGGGTAGCGCCGCCCCAGCAGCTCGTGCTCGGCCGGCCAGTGGAAGTGGAACTGCACCAGCGCGAACGGCACCCCGTCCACCGTGATGCTGTCGCCGGGCGCCACGTCCACGCGCACCGTGTGGCCGGTGTTGAAGGCGCGGCCCGCCTCGGTGGGCTCGTGCGTGGCCAGCGCCTGGAGCGGGGTGGCCACCGCGCGGCGGATGTCCACCGGCGACTGCTGGCTCCCCGGCGTGGACGGCGGCGTGCAGACGGTGCCCTGCGCCATGGCCGGCGCGGCAGCGAGCACGAGAAGGGCGACGAGGGTGACGAGGTGCATCGGCAGGTTTCCGCGTGGCGGTTGGAGGCGAAGGATCGCCGAGGGGAGACGATCGAGCCGGGGGTGATGGAGCCGGGACGGTGGAGCCGGAGCGATGCTGTTTCCGCCTGACGCGACGGGCAGGGTGGGAGCGGTGGGGCGGTCTCGACTCAACCTACGGCCCGGGGTTCACAGTGGAAAGTTTCCCGCCGTTCCCGACCGGTGTGCGCGGTGCCGAGCGCCACTCGGATCCAGGCTCTTCAGCGGCGCGGGCAATACGCCATCGATCCCTCGCAGTGTGGCCGGCGCCCATCGAAGTTGCGTGGCGGCGATGGAGGTGACGCGGCCGGCGACGGTGGCGAGCGCGTTCGCGACGGTTTCACGCCCCCCTTCAGCCGGCAACGCCAGGAGGTAGATGCTCGGAGAGTGCGGACGTCGTCTGCCTCCGGCGCCCATGGACATGGTGCGGACCCGGTGAGCGCGGGACCTCCACAGCCGCATGATCCGGCGCATCGGTGGCGAGACTTGGGGTACGAGGCCGGAAAATTGCAGCAATTCGTCGGATAAAGTCCGTGCGTTGCCGTTCATCTTCCTTCCTCATCTTGTCTCCCGGAGGCCTTCCATGGTGATGCTCCAGCCGATCCGCGCGCACTCCATCCTCCTGCTGGCCTGCCTGGCCGCGTGCCATGGCGGCACCCGCGGAGGCGAGACGCCGCGGGCGGGCGAGCCCCCGCCACTCTTCGCCATGCCCGCTCCGTCGCCCGCGCCCATGTCCCCGGCGTCACCGGCAACCGCCGCCGCCGCGAGCCAGCTGAGCGCCGCCGACCGCGAGGCGTTCTATCACCTGGCCGAGGGGAGCGAGCTGGCCCCGCTGGACATGGTGAAGGCGCTCCGCAGCCGGGTCACGGGAAAGCCGTTCCTGGAGAACCCGGAACGCTTCGGCCTGATCGCCGACCCCGGCAACCCCGATGGCCTGCCCGTGGGCGCCACCGGCGACACCACGGTGGACACGCGCTTCCTGGGCATCCGGATGCTGGGGTTCAACTGCAGCGCCTGCCACGTGAACCAGGTCACCTTCCGAGGAACGGCCGTGCGGCTGGATGGCGCGCCCAGCCGCTTCTTTCCCGATTCGCTCCAGGGCGAGCTGGTGGCCGACGGCAAGTACACCATCAGCCACCCCCGCGCGCTCTGGCAGTACTTCAAGGACCTCCGCGCGATCGAGCGCGCCCGGCCCGCGGCCGTGGCGGCGCGGGAGCCGGCGCTGCTCTCCGCCGCGGGGGCCGTGGGGACCGACGCGGTGCTGGCCCGACTGAGCGACGCCGACACCACCCCCGCCGAGCGCGAGTTCGTGGCCCAGGTGCAGCGCGCCCTGGCCGAAGACTCGGCCGCCAACCCCGCGGTGAACCTGCTGAACGTGCCGTGGGACAGCACCGCGTCCACGCACCGCGCCCTGCGCCGGCGCTACGGCCGCCCCAGCGCGCACGTGCTGGCCGACCGGGTGCTGAGCCGGCTGCGGCCGCGTACGCGCGCCGAGCTGCGGATCGCCCCGGTGCCCGCGGCCGCCGCGAACACGGCGCACCGGGAGTCGATCTCCGATTTCATCATCGCCATCCGGCTGCTGCGCGACCGCATCGCCACCCTGGGCGGCATCCTGCACCAGCAGCACGGCGTGGCCACCACCAAAGACGGGGTCGGCCGGGTGGATGCCTTCGGCGTGGCGCGCAACAAGCTCTGGCCCCACGACCGGGTGCCCACCACCGCACCGGTGAGCTTTCCCTTCCTGTGGGGGTTCGAGCACACCAGCTGGCTCCACTACGACGCCAACACCAACTCGGTGATGGAGCGCAACCTGGGGCAAGCGCTGGGCGTGGGCGCCGTGTGGGACAGGCGTACGCTCCAATCCACGCTCAACCCGCGAAACATCCACCGCCTGGAGCAGATCGCGCGGACCATTCCCTCGCCCGCGTGGCCGGCGGCGTTCCCGGCCATCGACGCGGCGAAGGCGGCCCAGGGGCGCGCGCTCTTCGGCCAGTACTGCGCGGGGTGCCATCGCGACCGCTCGTCTGCCGACGTGTGCTATCCGCTGGCTACGATGGGAACGGACTCGCTGCGGCCGATCAACTTCGCGCTGCCGCTGGGGCGCGGGCACTTCACCGACAGCGTGGCGCCCGTGCTGAACGGGCTGAAGCGGCAGGCGTACCGCACGTTCCACGTCTCGCCCGACTCGCAGCGCATCATGGACGGGATCCCCGACGCGCAGGTGGTGTGGCGCACCACGCGGATGTGGGGCGTACGGCCGCTGGACGGCGTGTGGGCCACCGCGCCGTACCGCACAACGGCTCGGTCCCCACGCTGTACGAGCTGCTGCTGCCCGCCGGCCAGCGCAGCAGGCGCTTCACGCTGGGGCAGACGGAGTACGACCCCGTTCGCGTGGGCTACAGCGCCACCGCCCCGGGGGTGTGGACGTTCGACACCACGCAGCCCGGGAACGGGAACGGCGGCCACGAATACGGCACGCGGCTGAGCGAGCCCGAGCGGATGGCGCTGCTGGAATACCTGAAGACGCTTGGCAGCTTCGGCGCCTCCGCGGCGCCTTCGGGTGAGGAGGCCCGCTGCCCCAGCCTGCGCTGGCGTTCCGGCGCTTCGAGGTAGCGCCGCGGCGCCCGCGGGCGGGCGCGGACACCTCGTCCGTCCCCTTCTCGACTCACCGGCCGCATTCACGGCTGGAACGGCACAAGGAAAGCCTCGCACCGGGTGGTGCGGGGCTTTCCCCGTCGCCAGGGATTTCGACACCCCCGCGCCGGGCGGCAGCCAGCCCGCGGACTGTGAAGATGGACGCGGTGGAACTGGCGGAAACCCGCTCCGGCGCTTAGCTTCCCGGGCCTTCTCGCGCGTGCGCGCACGGGCACGAAGCCGCCAGCCCGGGGTATCATCCTCAGCCCGCGCGAACTCGCGCCGGGCGCAACAAACCCAGACGCTCCCAGCAAGCTGAATGGCCGACGAGACCACTCCCCCCATTCCGCCCGACGACAACGGCGGCGGCGACGACGTGCCCGGCGGCTCGATCATGCCCACGGCCCGGGTGCTGCCGCGTTTGATCGAGGACGAGATGCGCGAGTCGTTCATCGACTATTCGATGAGCGTGATCGTGCAGCGTGCGCTCCCCGACGTGCGCGACGGGCTGAAGCCGGTGCACCGGCGCATCCTGTACGCCATGCACGAGGCGGGGCTGGCCCCCAACCGCGCATACAAGAAGAGCGCGACCGTGGTCGGCGACGTGCTGGGCAAGTACCACCCGCACGGCGACGCCAGCGTGTACGACTCGCTCGTGCGCATGGTGCAGGACTTCTCGCTGCGCTACCCGCTGATCGACGGCCAGGGCAACTTCGGCAGCATCGACGGCGACAGCGCGGCGGCCTATCGCTACACCGAGAGCCGCCTGGCGCCGCTGGCCACCGAGATGCTGGCCGACATCGACAAGGAGACCGTCGACTTCGCGCCCAACTACGACGACCGGCTGCAGGAGCCGCGGGTGCTCCCCGCGCGCTTCCCCAACCTGCTGGTCAACGGCAGCAGCGGCATCGCCGTGGGGATGGCCACCAACATCCCGCCGCACAACCTGCGCGAGGTGGTGGCGGCGTGCGTGCACCTGGTGGACAACCCCGAGGCCACGTCGGAGACGCTGCAGCAGTTCGTGCGCGGCCCCGACTTTCCCACCGGGGGCGTGATCTACGGGCGCGACGGCATCCGCGAGGCGTACGAGACGGGGCGCGGCCGCGTGGTGGTGCGCGCGCGCGCCGAGATCGTGGAGAAGGAGAAGGGCGGCGAGCGCATCATCGTCACCGAGATCCCCTTCATGGTCAACAAGAGCCGCCTGATCGAGCACATCGCCGAGCTGGTGCGCGACAAGAAGCTCGAGGGGATCAGCGACCTGCGCGACGAGAGCGACAAGCGCATCCGCATCGTGATCGACCTGAAGCGCGACGCGATCCCCCACATCGTGCTGAACCAGCTGTTCAAGCACACGCAGATGCAGAGCACCTTCGGGGTGATCATGCTGGCGCTGGTGGGCGGCGTGCCCCGGGTGCTGCCGCTGCGCGACATGGTGCGCCACTTCGTGGACCACCGCCACGACGTGGTGGTGCGCCGCACCGAGTACGAGCTGCGCAAGGCGCGCGAGCGCGAGCACATCCTGGAAGGGCTCAAGATCGCCGTCGACCATATCGACGAGGTGATCTCCATCATCCGCTCGTCGGGGACCACCGACGAGGCGGGGACCCGGCTGCGCGGGCGCTTCGCGCTTTCCGAGCGGCAGAGCGACGCCATCCTCAACATGCGCCTGGCGCGGCTCACCGGGCTCGAGATCGAGCAGCTCGAGGCCGAGCTGGGCGAGCTGCGCATCGTCATCGCCGACCTGGAAGACATCCTGGGCAGCAAGGAGCGGCGCGACACCATCATCAAGGAGGAGCTGCTCGAGGTGGCCGACCGCTTCGGCGACGAGCGGCGCACGCAGATCCTGGGCGACGCGGCGGGGCTCTCGATCGAGGACCTGATCCCCGACGAGGAGATGGTGATCACCGTCAGCCACTCGGGCTACATCAAGCGCATCCCCGCCGACACCTACCGCTCGCAGGCGCGCGGCGGCCGCGGGATCGCGGGGATGGGCACCAAGGAGGAGGACTGGGTGGAGCAGGTGTTCCTGGCGAGCACCCACGACTACCTGATGTTCTTCACCCGCGAGGGACAGTGCTACTGGCTGAAGGTGCACGAGATCCCGCAGGGGCAGCGCACCAGCCGGGGCAAGCCGGTGGTCAACCTCATCAACATCGACGCCGACGACAAGATCGCGGCGCTGGTGCCGGTGCGTGAGTTCAGCCACGACCGCTTCCTGGTGTTCGCCACGCGCAACGGCACGGTGAAGAAGACGGTGCTGAGCGCCTACGGCAACCCGCGGCGCGTGGGGCTCAACGCCATCAACATCCTGGAGGGCGACGAGCTGATCGACGTGCAGCTCTCCGACGGCGCGTGCGAGGTGGTGCTGGCCACGCGCGACGGCCTGGCCATCCGCTTCCCCGAGACGCACGTGCGCGAGATGGGGCGCGCCACCACCGGCGTCCGCGGCATCTCGCTGGAAGAGGGCGACCTGGTGATCGGGATGGTGGTGGCCAAGCGCGGCAACCAGCTGCTGGTGGTGACCGAGCTGGGGCTGGGCAAGCGCACCCTGCTGGACGCCTACCGCCTGCAGCGCCGCGGCGGCAAGGGCGTGATCAACATCAAGAAGACCGACCGCACCGGGTGCGTGGTGGCCATGAAGGTGGTGCACCCGCACGACGAGCTGGTGCTGATCACCCGCCAGGGGATCATCAACCGCCAGGGGGTGGACGGGATCCGCCTGATCGGCCGCAACACGCAGGGCGTGAAGCTGATCAACCTGGAGAAGAACGACGTGGTGATGGACGTGGCCCGCGTGGTGAACGAGGACGAGGAGCCGCGCCCCATCGCCGACGAGGCCGACGGCGCCGTGCAGGAGATGGTGGCCTCGTCGGCGCTCGAGGACGAGATCCTGGACGACGGCGACGACGCCGGCGAGCTGGACGACGCAGACGACGCGCCGCCCTCGCTCGACGAGCTGGCCGACGAGCTGAGCGACGACGACGGCCCCAATCCGCACGACGTGACCGACGCGTTCGGCGGCGAGGACGAGTCATAGGCTCGCACTCCGGCGACGGCGGGGTTTCACACGGAGTCAGCGGAGTCAACGGAGTTCGCGGACGAACGGCAGGGTGAGGTTACGGGCGGAGCGCCGCAGGGTGCTCCGCCCGTTTTTCATCGCGATCTGCAATCTGGGAAAAGACTCGACTCACGCAGGGTCAGCAGAGTCAGCGGTCAACAGCAGTTCAACTGTTGCCTCTGGTGGCCCTGTGTGAGAAGCGGTTCAGCCGGATCCGGCAGATCAGCATCTGGGAATCGGAGGATGAGAGACGGCCCAAGCCGCGCGAATGTCTCTGTTTCTCTCGCCGCCCTGCTGCCTGGGTGTGAGGCTGTTGGGTGATTCGCCGAATTCTCCGGATCGATTGGTGCAGGTGTCCCGCGCGCCCGGCGGGCCGTATGATCTCCATGGAGCGGGGAACGGACGACGATGATGCGCGAGGAGGGGTCATGCTGATCGACTTGATCCAGGTGCCGTTCGACTCGGGGCACCGGGGCGCGCGGATGGGAGCGGGGCCGGGGCACCTGCTGGCCAATGGCGCGCTGGAGCGGCTGCGCGAGGCGGGCGCCACGGTGCGCGAGACGTCCGTGGGGCTGGAGTCCGGCTTCAGCGCCGAGGTGGCGGCCGCGTTCGACCTGGCGCGGGCGACGGCGTTCGCCGTGCGAACGGCGCGCGGGCGGGGGAGCCTGCCCATCATCCTGGCCGGCAACTGCATCAGCGCGGTGGGGACGATGGCCGCGCTGCCGCACCCGGGCACCGGCGTGGTGTGGCTCGACGCGCACGCCGACCTGAACACCCCCGAGACCACCACCAGCGGCATGGTGGACGGGATGGCGCTCTCCGTGGTGCTGGGGCGCTGCTGGACGCAGATGGCCGCGCGCATCGACGGCTTCGCGGCGGTGCCGGAGGAGAACGTGCTGCTGGCCGGCGTGCGCGACCTGGACGATGCCGAGCGCTACTACCTGGAGCGCTCGCGCATCCTGGCCGCCGGGCCCGAGGCGCTGCGCGGCCGCCGCGGCTTCGGCGACCGGTTGGACGCGCTGGCCGGCCGCGTCAACGGCGTGTACCTGCACGTGGACCTGGACGTCCACGACGTGGGCGAGGGCCGCGCCAACGCGTTCGCGGGCGCGGGCGGGCTCACGGCCGAGGAGGTCCGCGCGCTGGTGCGCGAGGTCGCCGGCCGCGTTCCCATCGTCGCCGCGGCCATCACCGCCTACGACCCCGCCGCAGACGAGGACGGACGGATGCTCCCCATCGCCCTCGATCTGCTGCAGACCATCGCCGAGGCCGCCTCCGGCCACGGCGGCGAGAGGTCGTAACCACATCTGCCCGGGCACGAACGAACCGCGGGAGGATCGAATCCGATCCCCCCGCGGTTTCTTCCATCTCCCGTTATTATCCGCACTGTACCCAACGACACGTCGAGGACGGCGCCGTTCGAGTCCGCGAAGGCGGACTGCGTGCCGTTGTAGCCGCGAGTTCACTCGCATTTTTCCCACGCAAATCTCTCCTTCCGACGCCCCGTTCCCGACTCCACGACCCCCTCGCCGCCCCACGCCGAATCCCGCCTGCCGTTCGACGTTCGCGATCCCCCGCCCCGCCGCTTCCCGCTGATCAGACGACCGGACGCCGCCCGCTCACCCCGTCTCCACCCACCGCAGCTCCGGCGCTTCCGGGATCTCGCCGATCTCGGCGGCGTAGCGGTAGTAGGTGCGCAGGCCGTCGATCATCGGCGCGTCCAGCTCGAAGGAGAGGCCGTTCCAGTAGTCGTCCAGGAAGTCGGGGGCGAAGCCGAAGCGCTCGGCCCAGCGCACGGCCAGGTCGCGCCGGTGCTCGTAGCCGTACGCGCGCGACTCGAGCAGCGACGCGTGCAGCGCGCGGAGCTGCGCATCGGTGCCGCCCGCCGCCTGCCACACGGCGAACGCGAACGGCAGCCCCGTCATCTCCCACCACACCGCGCCCAGGTCGTAGCGATAGGGCAGGTCGGGGAACAGCCCGTCGCGCAGCGCCACGTCGCCGATGAAGAGCGCCGCCTGCGCACCGCCGGCGAACGGGTCTTCGCGCGCCTGGTCGAACCACACGGTGCGCGGGCGCACGCCCCACTTCTTCGCCAGCAGGATCTTGAGCAGCACCACCGACGTGGCCGAGGCGGTGGGCATCGCCACCGTCGCGTCGCCCAGCTCGCTCGGGTCGACGGAGGAAAGGAAGAGGATGCTGCGCACTGGCCCGCGCGAGCCGATCACCAGGTCGGGCAGGATGCGGTAGCGCGCGGCGTTGCGGGCGTACTCGATGCTGGAACAGGGCGCCACGTCGATCTCGCCGCGCTCGAGCATGCCGTTGAGCACACCGGGGATGCCGGGGACGATCTCCACCCCCTGCGGCGCCCCGCAGTCCATCAGCCGCGCGTGCACGGGAAAGCAGTTGCTGTAGACGATGTGGCCCAGCCGCAGCGGCGGGCTTTCTTCTGCGCTCACTTCAACATCACCAGATTCGAGACACGCAGCCGGCCCACACCCGTGCGCCGGCGCGGGCCAAAGTCTCGGGCAAGCCCTCCGGCGTCAATAGCGTGGCCGCGGCGGGAGGCCATACCCCACCCTCCTGTCGGGAAGATGCGAGTGAACTCGCCGCCTCGCCGCTACAACGGCACACACTCCGCCTTCGCGGACTTCGACCGCGGCGGCTTGGTTCGATCCTTCACCATCTGTGCGGATCAAGACGCTGCAGTCCACATCGGCGGATGACTTCGCGGATTTCCATCGACCGGCCACAGTTCGCCGAATGCCCGCCCATCCACCGCGGCCGCGGCGGGCTGGACAGACGGAACCGGCCGCGCTACGCTCCCTGACGTTCCCGTCCGCATCCCCCAGCCTCCGCCCGATGCCGCGCACCGCAGCCGTCTCTGCCCACCTGGCCCCCGCCGACGAGCTGGGCCGCCCCACCCTCGCCACGCCGGCGCAGCGGCTGGCGCTGCGCATCCTGCAGGCGGCGTGCATCCTGGTGATCCTGGCGGCGGCCACCTACAAGACGTTCGAGCTCGACCGCTTCTTCATCCCCAAGGAGCTCACGCTCAACCTGGCCGCGCTGCTGACGGGGGTGCTGTGCCTGGGCGCCGCGCGGCGGGCGCAGGTGAGCCGCGTAGACCTGCTGCTGGGCGGCTTCCTCGCCCTTTCCGCCGCATCGGCGGCGCTGGCGCAGAACCCGTGGAACGGCGTGCGGGCGCTCGCCATCAGCGTGTCGGGGGTGGTGGTGTTCTGGAGCGCGCGGGCGCTGGGGCGGGCGGGGCTGTCGCGGCCGCTGGTGTGGGCGATCGGGGTGGCGGTGGCGCTGGGGGCGGGGGTGTCGCTGGCGCAGGCCTACGGGGTGCGCACCGACTTCTTCTCCATCAACCGCTCGCCCGGCGGCACCCTGGGCAACCGCAACTTCGTGGCGCACCTGTGCGCCTTCGGCCTGCCGGTGCTGTTCCTGTGCGCGCTCCGGGCGCACCGGCTGCTCGGCACGCTGCTGGGCGGCGTGGGCGTGGCCATGGTGGCGTGCACGCTGGTGCTCACCCGCTCGCGCGCGGCGTGGCTGGGGGTGGCGGCGGTGCTCGTCGTGTTCCTGGTGGGCTGGCTGCTGGTGCCGCCCGCGCGCCGCAGCATGCGCAGCTGGTCGCGGCTGATGGTGCTGCTGCTGTGCGCCGGCGGCGGCGCGGTGGCGGCGGTGATGCTGCCCAACACGCTGCACTGGAACAGCAGCAACCCCTACGCTGAGACCGCGCAGGGGCTGGTGAACGCCAAGGAGGGAAGCGGCGCCGGGCGGCTGAAGCAGTGGAAGAACTCGGCGGCGATGCTGGCCGCGTACCCGCTGCTGGGCGTGGGGCCGGGCAACTGGGCCGTGCGCTACCCGCACTACGCGCGCGCCAGCGACCCGTCCATGAACGAGAACGAGCCGGGGACCACCTCCAACCCCTGGCCCAGCAGCGACTGGGTGGCGTTCGGCTCGGAGCGCGGCGTCGCGGCGCTGGTGGTGCTGCTGCTGGCCTTCGCCGGCCTGGGCGTGGCCGCGCTGCACCGCATGCGCGCCGCCCGCGACGCCGACGAGGGGCTGGCGGCGCTGGCGCTGGCGGCCACGCTGGCCGGCACGGCGGTGGTGGGCGCCTTCGACGCGGTGCTGATGCTGGCGCTGCCGTCGCTGCTGGTGTGGGCGGCGCTGGGCGTGCTAAGCGCCGACGAGCCCGGGCGGTGGGACGTACCGCTGGGGGTGCCGGTTCGCGGGCTGGGGATGCTGGTGCTGGCGGCGGTGACGGCCGCGTTCGCGGTGAAGAGCGGCGCCCAGTTCCTGGCCATGGCGGTGTACGACGGCGCCGACAGCGTGGCCGACCTGCAGCAGGCCGCGCGGCTCGACCCCGGCAGCTACCGCATCCAGCTCAAGCTGGCCCGCAGCGCCGGCAAGTGCGCAACGCGAAAGGCCGCGGCCGACGCCGCGCACGCGCTGTTCCCCGAGGCCTCGGCGCCCAAGGGGCTGCGGCGGGCGTGCGGGAGCGGTGGACGGAGACGGCGGCGGGGGTAGGGGCGGAGGGCGGGCGTCAGGCCGGGGCGACTGACCGATGGCGCTCGATCGGGCCCCGCGGGCCCTCACCCTGGCGCTTCGCGGCTTGTTCTGCTCGAGAGCTAAACAACCTCGTAGGTGATTGAGCTCTGCAGTCCGCACAGGCGGGCTTTCTGAAGTTCCAACCGGGTTCTTGATTTCGAGGACGCTGGATTCCGATCTGATCCTTCCCCCGAGCCAGCGAGCGAATGATGCCTGCCGATTTCCTCCTCTACGGCTCCTACGGCTACACCGGCCGGCTGATCGCCAGGCGCGCGCTGGAGGTGGGGCTGCGCCCGCTGTTGGCCGGGCGCGATGCGGAGAAGGTGCGCGCCCACGCCGCCGAGCTGGGGCTGGAGCACCGCGCCTTCGCGCTGGACGACGGGGCCGCGGTGGATGCGACGCTGGCCGAGGTACCGGTGGTGCTGCACGCGGCGGGGCCCTTCTCGCGCACCGCCGCGCCCATGGCCCAGGCGTGCACGCGCACGCGCACCCACTACCTCGACATCACCGGCGAGCTGGGGGTGTTCGAGACGCTGGCGGCAATGGGGCCGGTGGCGGCCGAGGCGGGGGTGATGCTCCTTCCCGGCGCGGGGTTTGACGTGGTACCCAGCGACTGCCTGGCCGCGCACCTCAAGCGGCGGCTGCCCACGGCCACGCACCTGGCGCTCGCCTTCGCGCCGGTGGGCGGCGGCATTTCGCGCGGGACCGCCACGACCATGGCCGAGAACGCCGCGGCGGGCGGCGCCGTCCGCCGCAACGGACGCATCGTGCCCGTGCCGCCGGCCTTCCAGACGCGCGACATCGACTTCGGGCGCGGGCCGGTGAGCGCCACCACCATCCCGTGGGGCGACGTGTCCACCGCCTTCCACAGCACCGGCATCCCCAACGTGGAGGTGTACACGCGCATGAAGCCCGCGCAGCGCCGGATGATGGCGGCCAGCCGCCGCCTGGGCTGGCTGCTGGGCTCGGCGCCGGTGCAGAAGCTGATGAAGGGCCGCATCGACAAAGGCAAGCCGGGCCCCACAGACGAGGAGCGCGCCAGCGCCTTCACCCTGCTGTGGGGCGAGGTGATCGACGGCGACGACCATCGTGCCGTCTCGCGGATGCGCACCCCCGAGGGCTACACGCTCACGGCCGTGAGCAGCGTGGAGATCGTGCGGAAGGTGCTCGCCGGCCAAGCCCCCGCCGGCTTCCAGACCCCCTCGCTCGCCTACGGCCCCGACTGGGTCCTCGACCTCGAAGGCGTCACGCGGGAAGACGTCGAGTAGCCCAACGCGGGGCTGGATACGTGCACGATCGTAGGGGCGAGGCATGCCTCGCCCCACTTCCCTCGCACATCAGCCCGCTTCTGATCGACGTAGCTCCCGATGCACCCGAAGTAGCCGCGAGCGAAGCGAGCCCCCGTCCCTCCCCCAGGCTGTTTTGGGGGAGGGACAGGCGCCGTCAGGCGCCAGGGAGAGGGCCCCGCCGGCGCCCGCGATCCGCAGCAATCCCCGTTCGATCCATCGCCCGCAGTCTCCCGAGTCACCCCGCCCCATCCCCCGCCAGATCCAGCTCCCAGTACTGCCCCACCAGCTCCGTCCCGAAGCTGTCGTGCGTTTCCTCCCCCGTCAGCCGGTAGCCCTCGGCCTCGTAGATGTGGCGCGCGGTCTGGAGCACGCTGTTGGTCCACAGCACGATGGAGCGGTAGCCCTTCTCGCGCGCGAACTCCGTGCACTCGCGCACCAGCCTCTTCCCCAGCCCCAGCCCGCGCGCCGACGGCTCCACCAGCAGCAGGCGGAGCTGGGCGACCGTCTCCGACTTCCGCACCACGAACACGCAGCCCACGTTCTGCCCGCCGCGCTCGGCGATCCAGCAGCGTTCCCACGCCGGGTCGAAGTTCCGCACGAAGCCGGCGATCACCTCGCCGATCAGCGCCTCGAAGCGCTCGTCCCACCCGAACTCCCGCGCGTAGAGAACGCCGTGGCGCTGCACCACCCAGCCGTAGTCGCCCGACCGCGGCGCGCGGAGAACGTACGCCGGATCGGGCTCGGCGCGCCGGCCCAGCAGCGACTCCACCGTGGCGAGCGCGTCCACCAGCCGCGCGCGGTCTGCGTCGTCCACTCCTTGAAGGAGCGTGGCGATCTCGTCGTTTGCGCGCTCGTTGAGCCCCGCGAAGGTGGCACGGCCCTGGTCGGTGAGACGCAGGAGCTGCTGCCGCGCGTCGGCCGCAGACGCGACGCGCGCCACCAAGCCGCGCTCCTCGAAGCCGCGCAGCATGCGGCTCAGGTAGCCCGCGTCCAGCGCCAGGTCGCGGCCCAGCTCGGTGGCGGTGGGGTCGCTGCGGTTGGCCAGCTCGTACAGCACGCGCACCTCGGCCAGCGAGAAGCCGCTGTGCAGGTGCCCCTCATCCAGCACGCCGATCCGCCGCGTGTAGAAGCGGTTGAACCGGCGCACGGCCGCGATCTGGTCTTCGAGCGATGGGGTGACGGCCACGAGGAAGCTCCGGGTACCCGTGATGGACGGCGGCGTACCAAGAGTATGAGGATAAGTTGACTCAGTCAAGTATATACTCTCCTCGCCTGAAATCCTTGGACGCGGATGGTGTGCTGTCATGCCGGAAAGCTACTCGCAGCTTCCCACACGCAACCGCGCCTCCCGCTTTCCGCCCGCGTGGTGAGCCGACGCTGGCAACTGGCGCGTGCGCAGGAGTTTGCACAGATTTCGGCCATCCCACGCCCGGAGCATCATCCGGGCGTTTCCTCATCCGCCGTGTCCGAACGGATGCCACGTCAGCCCGTCTTTCGCACCGCCCTCAAAGCCGCGCTGCCGCTGGCGTGCGCGCTGCTCGCCTCGTGCGACGTGCGCACGGTGGAGGGCGGGCGGGCGGCGGGCGGGCCCGACTCGCGCTACCGGGCCGCGCCCGCCGCGCCGGCGGCGGGGGTGCCCGGCGAGGGGCGCTTTCGCGTGGCGTACGGGCCGGTGAGCGACACCACCTTCGCGCAGTGGCAGGGCGACTTCCGCGAGGCACGCTTCCTGGAAGACATCGCCACGTGGATGAACGACTGGGTGCGCCTGCCGCGCGACGTGACCCTCACCTTCGCCGAGTGCGGCGAGTCGAACGCCTACTATCATCCCGAGAACCGCACCGTGGTCGTGTGCTTCGAGATGGTGGACGAGCTCGACCACATCTTCGCCGACGATCGCGACCGCGACCAGTCGGTGAACGACGCGCTGCTGTTCACCACCATGCACGAGGTAGGGCACGCGCTGGTGAACGTGCTCGACCTGCCCATCACCGGCCGCGAGGAAGACGCCGTGGACCAGCTCGCCTCGCTGATCCTGGTGGACGGCGCGGAAGACGGCGACGAGGCGGCCATCAACGGCGTGCGCGGCCTTCCCGACGACGGCCAGATGGACGACATGGCCTTTGCCGACGAGCACGCGCTGAACGGCCAGCGCTTCTACAACGTGCTGTGCCTGGTCTACGGCCAGGATCCCGACGCCTACGCCGACTGGGCGCGCGACGGAACCCTCCCCGAAGAGCGCGCCGAGCGCTGCCCCGCCGAGTACGAGCAGACCCGCGCCGCCTGGCAGAAGCTGCTCGCCCCCTACCTCAAGGCCGACTCCCTCTAGCGTTCCGCGAGACGACGTCCTCGCGGTCGCTTCGATCCGCGGCCCCGCACTCGAGTCCAGCTTCTACAGCCGGTTTGGGCGTGTTGGGCGCTGATACGCCCAAACGGGCTGCGCGCGCGGTAGGCAACGATACCGCCGTTGCCAACCGCGCCGGGCCCACGGCGGCCCGCCCAAGCCTCGTGCGACAGAGATGACGGTGCAGGCGGGCCGCCGCGTTCCCGGCCCTCCGGGCGCGCATCCCTCACGTGTCGGCGCGGGAAGGCGAGGTGGGCGGGCCGCATGCGGAACCGCTCCGCTTCCTCCGCGCTCTCCGCTGCTCCGCGTCCACGCTGTTCCCAGCACCTCCGCGCACACTCCTCCGCGTCGGAGAGATCGTCTCCGGCGCCGCCGAGCCTGCTGCAGCCGTTCGCAGTAGCGCCGTGTCACTCGCCAACCGCCGCTCACCCGCTACATTCCCGCGTCCTCCCACGCCCGGTCCACCGCCAGCACCCGAGCCCCGTGCCGCCCAAGCACCGCCCGCTGATCCTCGGCCACCGCGGCGCGCCGTACGACGCGCCCGAAAACACGATGCGCGCCTTCCGCCTGGCGCTGGAGCAGGGCGCCGACGGCATCGAGTTCGACGTGCAGCCCTCGGCCGACGGTGTGCTCGCCGTGCTGCACGACGACACCCTCGACCGCACCACCGACTCGCATGGCGACGTGGCGCTGCTGCCGTGGGAGCGCATCTCCGCCGCGCGCAGCGGAGGCGAGCCCGTGCCGCGGCTGGAGGAGGTGGTGGCATGGGCGGCCCAGACCGACGCATTCCTGAACATGGAGATCAAGCGCCCCGGCGTGGAAGCCGCCGCCCTCGCCGCGATCGAAGCGGGCGGCCGCACCGCGCGCACGATCTTCTCCTCCTTCATCCCCGAAACCGTGGCCGAGCTGCGGCGCCTGGCCCCCGATGCCGCCGCCTGGCTGCTGACCGAACGCTGGGGCCCGCGCGTGCTGCAGCTCGCGGGCGACCTGGGCGTGGGCGGCGTGTGCCTGGACGTCCGCCGCGCCACCCCCGCCGCACTGGCGCAGCTCGATGCGGCCGGCCTCCCGGTCGTCATCTGGACCACCGACCGCCCCGCGCGCATCCGCACCCTGCTGCGCGCCGGCGTGGCCGGCATCATCACCAACCGCCCGGCGCTGGGCGTGCAGGTGCGGGCCGCGTGGGAGGTGGAAGGGGGCGCCGAAGAAGGCCGAAGGCAGGAAGGCTGAGCCAAGGGTGAGCCCGACCGGGGAGGGCGGTTGAAACCGCTGCAACCACGGCCCAAAGTCCGCTTCGCGGACTCCCTCGGCGGCTTTTCCGCGGTGCAGCACACATGGCGGCACGCCGAGCACTTCGAGCTCCCACCCGGCATGAAGTAGCCGCCCGAAGCGCCCAGGTCCCTCGCCCGGGTTTGGGGGAGAGGGACAGCCGCGAAGCGGCAGGGTGAGGGCCCCCGCGGAGCCGGCGTGGCGAGCCGCGCCCGCCGGATCCGTATCCCCCCCATCCCACCCGTGGTCCGGCGCTTGCCCCGTTCCCTCCGTGCACGCCGCGATCGCGGCGTGCGCCACAACGCGGGGGCCCGAGCCTGATGATCCTGACCATCGCCGCGGCGGCGCTGCTGCAGCAGACGCCCGCCGTTCCGCAGCGCGACACCACGCCGCGCGCGCGCATCGACACCATCTACATCGGCCGGCGCGACACCGCCGCCGCGCGGCCGCCCGCCGTCGTCGGCCAGCCGGTGCCCGGCACCGTCTCCCCCGTACCGCGCCCTCCGTCCGCGGCCGCCGACAGCTCGGGGATCTTCGACTCGCCGGCCACGCGCGCGCTGGTGGAGCGCACCATCCGCGCGGGGGCGCAGGTGCCGGCCGAGCTGGCCGACTACACCGCGCGGATGGACGCCGCCATCTACCTGTCGCTGCGCGCCGACTCGGCGCAGGGCGGCGAGCTGCCGGTGACCATCGACGAGTTCGCGGGCGAGGTGCAGTGGGCGCGCGGCAACAACCTGCTGCAGCGCATTCGCGGGCACCGCGTGCGCATGCTGGCGCCCACGCCCTACACCGTGGGCTCGCTGCTCGACGCGCCGTGGATCATCCCGCACCTCTACGGCAACACCATCACCGTCTTCTCGCTGGCCTCCACCCCCGGCGGCCGCGCGCGCGTGTCCAACGCGGTGCACCCCTTCAGCTGGCGCGGGCTCGACTTCTACCGCTACACCGCCGGCGACACCGTGCGCGTGCGCACGCAGCAGGGCGTGACCACGCTGGTGCCCATCACCGTGCGCCAGCGCGCCGGCATCACCGACACCGCGCGCACGGTGGCGGGAACGTTCTACGTGGACGTGGACCGCAGCGCCGTGGCCCGCGCGCGCTTCGGCTTCGTGGACCGGCGCGGCGGGCTGCTGCCGGCCGAGAGCGGCGTGTTCTTCGAGCTGGAGAACGGGCTGGTGGGCGGCCGCTTCTGGCTTCCGTACCGGCAGCGGCGCGAGATCCAGGTGGCGTCGCCCCTGCTGAGCGGCGCGGCGGCCATCCGCATGGTGACCACCACCACCGGGTACCGGCTGAACACCGGCTGGCGCCCCGACCCGCAGGGGCAGCAGCGCCTGGTGCGCGAGATCGTGCCGGGCGACAGCGTGTTCGCCGGCTTCGCCCGCGCCGTGGGCGACGCCGCCAGCGCCCTCGACATCGCCGACTTCAGCGACCTGCGCGCCGCCATCCGCCCCCCCGACCCCGACGCGGGGCCCATCCGCGTGTCGCTGCGCTACGAGCGCACCGACCACCTCTTCCGCTACAACCGCGTGGAGGGCGCGTACCTGGGGCTGGCCGCGCGCGTGGAGCCGCGCGACCCCGACCGCCGCGCGTGGGACCTGTACGCCACCGCCGGCTACGCCTTCGCCGAGGGCACCGGGCGGGGCAAGCTTTCCGCGCGCTGGCACCCCCAGCCCGCGCAGACGACGGACCCGCACTACACGCTGGCCGCCACCGGCTACCGCCGCCTGCGCGACCTGCAGGCCTTCCGCCCGCCGCTGCAGTGGGACCTGGGCTACACCCTGGGCGCCGCGCTGGCGGGCTACGACGTGCGCGACTACCTGGGCGCCACCGGCGCCGAGCTGCAGCTCACCCGGCGGACGGGCCCCTTCACCGCGCGCATCGGCGGCCGGTGGGAGCGGGAGGACTCGGTGAGCGTCAACGTGCGCGGCGGGCTCTTCGGCGGCACCGCCAGGAACTTCCCCGAGCTGGCGCCGGTGGACCCGGGCACCCACGCCGCGGCCGAGGGCGAGCTGCGCTGGGCGCGCGGCGCGGGCGCCATGTCGCTGGGCAACTCGCTGCAGGCGTCGCTGCGCGGCGAGGCCGGCTTCGCCGACTTCAAGACCCAGCGGCTGACGGCGCTGCTCTCGTTCCGGCGCACGGGGCGCTACGTGACGCTGGTGGGGCGCGGCGACGCAGGGATGGTGGCGGGCACGGCGCCGCCGCAGTTCCTCTTCCGCTTCGGCGGCACCGAGGGGCTGCGCGGCTACGACCGCAACGAGTTCGGCGGGAGCCAGGCGGCGCTGGGGCGCGGCCGGCTGCTGCTGCACCTGCCGCCCTATGGCAACCAGCCGCTCGCGCAGGCGGCCGGCTTCCTGGTGCCGCCGCTGCGCCCGGCCGTCGTCTTCTCGGCCGACGCGGGGTGGAGCGACGTGTCGGGCGCATCGGCGCCGGCGCTGCTGCGGCTGGGCTCGCGCGTGACCGACGGCGTGCGCTGGTCGTACGGCGCCGGGATCAGCATCTTCGAGGACGCGGTGTCGGTGGAGTACGTGCGGCCGGGCGACGGGGGAAAGGGGAAGTGGTACGTGGGGTTCGTGAGCGCGCTGTGAACGGGCGCGGCCCCGGCCTTGCAGCCGCCGGGGCGTAGCCGCACGCGCGAGACCGCATCAGACAACAGCCAGCAGACGGAGCCGGAACATGTCGACGATCAGCCGCCCCCTCGCGGGGCCCTCGCTCACCTTCAACCTGGCCGCGTTGCTGGATGAGCTGCGCCAGGAAGAGGGGTACCGCCGCAGCGGCCGCGCCGCGCGCACGCTGGTGAAGGACGAACGCTTTCGCGTGGTGCTGATGGCGGTGGCCAACGAGGTGATGATCGGCACGCACCAGGCCGACAGCCCCATGACGCTGCAGGTGGTGCAGGGCGGGCTGAGCTACCGCGACCCGGGCGGCGAGCACGAGATGCGCGAGGGTGACCTGCTCTTCTTCGGCCCCGGCCAGGCCGAGGACATCCGCGCCACCGCCGACAGCGGCCTCCTGCTCACGCTCAGCGCCACCAACGACGACTTCAAGCTCGAAGGCCGCGCCAACTCCGGCGACTCGGCCTCCTGAGGCTTCGGGGACGTCCCCCGCCGTTTCCGCGACGTCGCGGGAACGGCGGGGTTCGGGCGTGTTGCGCGTTCAGGCGCGAAACTCGTCGGATTCCTCATGGAGCTTGTCGGGTTCCGCTCCGAGGTTGTCAGCTTTCCCTCTGAGCTTGCCAGGTTCTTCCCCCCAGGTTGTCAGCTTTCCCGCCGAGCTTGCAAGGTTTCTCCCCGAGGTCGCCAGCTTTCCCACCGTCCTGATAAGCCCTGGGCTCGACGGGCCGGACATGTTTCTCTCCGAGCTTGTCAGATTCCTTCCAAGTCCGACAGAGTCTTTCCTCGTGCCCGGCACCTTTCTTGGTGAGGTGCTCAGGGCCGGGCATTGGCAACGGACTCGGCGTTTACGAGTGAGTCGACAGGAGATCGATCGTGCCGGTATGGCTGCAGGCGGGGGCGTGGGGGCTGTTCGCGGGAGGCGCGCTGGTGGTGGGCGCGGCGATCGGCTGGTTCGTGCGCGTGCCGCAGCGGGTGGTGGCGGCAGTGATGGCGTTCGGCAGCGGCGTGCTGATCTCGGCGCTCTCGTTCGAGCTGATGGACGAGGCGTACCGCGGCGGCGGGTTCCGGGCCACGGCGGTGGGCTTTCTGGGCGGCTCGCTGGTGTACACCGCCGCCAACAAGCTGCTGTCGGCGCGCGGGGCCAAGCACCGCAAGCGCTCGGGCGACAAGCATCCCGCGCCCGACCAGGCGGGCGGCGCCGCCATCGCGGTGGGCGCGCTGCTCGACGGCATCCCCGAATCCATCGTGATCGGGCTGAGCATGCTGAAGGGCGGCGCGGTGAGCATCGTGGCCGTCGCGGCGATCTTCCTGTCCAACGTGCCCGAGGGCCTTTCCAGCGCCGCGGGGATGAAGAAGGTGGGGCGGAGCGCCGCGTACGTCTTCGGCGTGTGGTGCGCGATCGCGCTGGCGAGCGGGCTGGCGGCGCTGGCGGGCTACACGCTGTTCGCCGGCGCGCCGCCCGGGGTGGTGTCGGCCACCACCGCCACCGCGGCCGGCGCGATCCTCACCATGCTGGTCGACACCATGATCCCCGAGGCGTTCGAATCGGCGCACGACTACGCCGGCCTGATCGCCGTGGCCGGCTTCCTCGCCGCGTTCGCGCTGTCCAAGCTGGCGGGGTAACGATGCCGTGCGTCGTCCGCTCGGGCGAGGGCGGTGACGAACGGTACATGTCTCCTCTCCCATGAAACGATCCCGGCGCGCTCGGGATGAGCTCGCCGGGATCCTTGTTTCGTGCCTCCGGATGCCGAACGCCTCCGGCCGGGTTCAGCCGCGCAGCACCCGCTCGGCCTCGGCCTTCATCGCCGGCAGGCCCTGCGCGTGCTCCTCGTACTCGGGTAGCTTCTTCGCGATCTCGGCGTCGTACTGCTGCACGAAGCGCTGGTAGAGCGCCTTGGCCCTGGCCTGGTCGCCGCGGCCCAGCTCGGCCTGGGCGGCGGTGAACAGGCCGAACAGGTGCGAGGGGTTGCCGGCCAGCAGCGTGTCGGCCTCGGCGCGGGCGGCGGGGTAGTCGCCCGCCACCAGCTGCAGCGCGGCAAGGTGGTAGCGGCCGTCGGCGTCGAGCGTGTCCACGCGCTGGTAGGCCATCACCGCCATGGGCACGAACTGCCGCGCCTGCGCCGTGTCGCCGGTCGACACCGCCGTCATCACCCGGTTGAACAGCCGGTCGGCCGCGTCGCGCGGTGTCATGCTGGCCAGGTCCACCGCGCCGGGGTTTCCGACAGGACCCGTGCCCCCCGCCGCCCCCGGCGCGCCGCCGACCGGAGCCTGCACGAAGGGCGGCTGGCCCGCCGCCGGCTGCTCTTCCCCGCCGCCGCCCAGGCGCGGGATCAGGACCACGGCTAGGAGTGCGGCCAGCGCCAGCGCCGCCACCGCCCACGGCAGCACCGACGGTCGCGCCGCCGCCGCGGTGGCGGCGGTGGGCGTGGCCGCGGCCCCGCACATGTTGCAGAACTTTGCGCCGCGCGGAAGCGGGTTGCCGCACTCGCGGCAGGCGGCGCTCAGCGCGACGCCGCATTTGTCGCAGAAGCGTCCAGACGCCGTGGCGCCGCACGCGGGGCAGGTCTCGGCCTGCGTTTCGATATCGGGCATCGGGGTTCCAATCGGTGTCGGGAGCATGCGAGAGCCCGCAAACCTACGCGCCGGCTGCATTTCGCTCAAGTACGCGGTCGGGCGCGTGCGTCTCTCCGGCCGGGGCGGGAGCGATGCATCTTCCGTCGCCCACGAGCCGGCGGCGTGGCGCGGGAGGGCCTGGTCAGATGATGCGAACCGTTGCCGATCCTCCCGTCCCATGCCGGGTGTCCGGCAGCGCGCGAGAGCATGCAACACGTTGCAGTGTTTGTGTATAGGGCTCGGCCTGCGGTCGAACGGGGCACGCGAAATGCGCGTTCCGGCGCACTCGCCGAACGCGAGGAGCCACAGCAGAAATCGAGTCGCCGATGCCGCAAGGAGCCCAAGCCGCCGCCCTCCGCGACCTGCCCGTTGCCACCCCCGCGCCGCGGCCGATGCGCGCGCTGGTGGTGGGTGCGGCGGAGCCGGACGCGGGCGAGCAGGTCATCCGCCGCCTCGCCGCCGACCGGCTGCGCGACCTGGCCGACGACGGTGTGACGCTCGCGTGCATGGCGCGGATGTACGACATCCCCGCCGACCACCTGGAGCGCCTGCGAGAGAAGCTGATCCCGTCGCGCCTGTGACGGTGGGCAGGGGGAATGGCGGGGGATTCGGACGAACGAAGGGCCCGGCGAGGATGCGTCCCGCCGGGCCTTTCGTGTACCACTCCCACGGGATGACGACAGGTCTCCCACCGCGCTTCGCACGACCACGGAGCAGCGGAGGACTCACCGGACGAAAGGAGTCAGCCGTTGGAGCCTCGCGCAGTTTGCGAGGCTTTTCGTAGTCGTTGCTGCGGCTTCAGCCGCCGGTGACGGCACCGAACCGCACAGATCTACCACGCCGGACAGGTCAGCCCGCCGAGACCTTCACCCGGGGCGCCTCGACTTCGGGCTCGGGGGTGAAGTCTTCGCCGGGGTTGATGAAACGGTCGCTCTCCAGCGCGTACTGGCGGTCGTGCAGCTCGCGGTAGCGGCCGCCCAGCGCCATCAGCTCGCGGTGCGTGCCGCGCTCCACCACCTCGCCGCGCTCCAGCACCAGGATCTGGTCGGCGCTGCGGATGGTGCTCAGGCGGTGTGCGATCACGAACGAGGTGCGCCCCTGCCGCAGGCGGCGCAGCCCCTCCTGAATCATCGCCTCGCTCTCGCTGTCGAGGCTCGAGGTGGCCTCGTCCAGGATCAGGATGCGCGGGTCGGCCAGGATGGCGCGCGCGATGGCGATGCGCTGCCGCTGCCCGCCCGACAGCTTGATCCCCCGCTCGCCCACCACCGTGTCGTAGCCCTGCGGAAAGCCGCGGATGAAGTCGTCGGCGTTGGCGATACGCGCCACGTCTTCGATCTCGGGGCGCGTGGCGTCGGGGCGCGCGAAGCGGATGTTGTCGGCCACGGTGCCGTCGAACAGGAAGTTCTCCTGCAGCACCACGCCCAGCTGCGCGCGGTAGTCGGCCAGCTTCAGATCGTTCAGGTCCTTGCCGTCCACCATCACGCGGCCGGTGGTGGGGCGGTTGAACGCCATCACCAGGCTCACCAGCGTGCTCTTCCCCGAGCCGCTGCTCCCCACCAGCGCGGTGGTCGTCCCCGCGGGGGCGTGCACGTCCACCCCCTTCAGCACCGGCTGGCCGGGCTCGTACTCGAACCACACGTCCTCCAGCCGCACCTCGCCCTCGATGCGCCCGATGGCCTCGCGGGTCGCATCCTCCTGGTCCTCGGTGGTGGTGCCCATGATCTCGCGGATGCGGTCGAGCCCCGCGAACGCCTCGCTCACCTGCGTGCTGATGCTGGCGATCTGCAGCACCGGCGCGGCCAGCAGGGCGGTGAAGGCCAGGTAGGCCAGCAGGTCGCCCTGCGTCATGGTGCCGCCCAGGATGGCGCGGCCGCCCACCAGGATCATCACCATCGCCACCAGCCCGGTGACCGCCGTGGCGATGGAGGTGACCGCCGACACGCCGGTGATGGTGCGCGCCACGTTGCGGAAGAGGCGGTGGGCGCCCTTGGTGAACACCCGCTGCTCGCGCTTCTCGGTGCCGTAGGCCTTCACCACGCGGATGCCGCCCAGCGTCTCGTTGAGCCGCCCCGTCACCTCGGCGGTGATGGCGCCGCGCTCGCGGAAGACGGGGCGCAGCCGGTTGAACACCATGGCCATCACCGCGCCGAAGGACGCCAGGATCAGCAGGATCCACAGCGTGAGCTGCCAGTTGAGGTAGAGCAGCGCGGCCACCGCGAACACGGCCGTGATGGCGCCGCCCACCAGCTGCACCAGCCCGGTGCCCACCAGGTTCCGGATCCCCTCGGCGTCGGTCATGATGCGCGAGATGAGCACGCCGGTCTGCGTGCCGTCGTAGAAGCGCACCGGAAGCCGCGTCACGTGCCGCAGCACGTTGCGGCGCATGTCGGTGATGGCGCGCTGCGCCGTGATGCTGATCACCTGCGAGAGCGAGAACGAGCCGGCCGCCTGGATCAGCGTGGCCACCGCCACCGCGCCGGCCAGCGGCAGCAGCAGGTCGCCGCGGTGCTTGCCGATCACGGTGTCGAGCAGGTACTTGGAGCTGGCCGGCAGCACCAGCCCGGCCAGGCGGCTCACCAGCGTGAGCGCCAGCCCGATCCCCAGGTACTTGCGGTGGCGCCAGATCAGCGTGCGCGCCTCGCGCCACGCCTCGGGGCTGCGCATGGGCTTCGTCTTCGCCGGCTTCGCGACGGGCTTCTTGTCGGGTTTCGCCAAGGATCGGTTCCTTGCTGTAGATCGGGATAAGCGTTGCCGGCCGGTGGGAACCGCGCGCCTGATACACCGCTGTGGTGCGAATGAATCTAGCGGCCCGCGCGCCACGACGCTCGGCCGATCGTCACCGCCCGCGTTCCGCGCGCCCCAGGGGTTCAGCCGCGCGCGGCCGCCAGGGTGGCGCGGAGCGTGAGCCGCGGCCGTGCCGGCAGGGGGCCGGGGCGGATGATGATCCCCACCGGCTCGTCGGCCCGCTCCAGCCCGGGCGCGGCCTCGGGCTCCGCCGGAACGCCGCGGGGAAGTGTCAGCAGCGCGAACATCCTCGTCTCCTGTTTTCCGTAGATGGACCGCGGCGGTTCAGTCCGCCGCGGGTCGCTGCTTGGCCGTGCTCCGATCAGCTTCCCCGATCCGCCTCCCTGCCCCGCGATGCCGGGTGCCCGATCATCCACTCGGTCGAGCACCCAGCACTCAGCACATCCCCCCTCAGCTCGCCGCCACTTCGTCCAGCGTGGGATAGTCCACGTAGCCGTTCGCGTCGCCGCTGTAGAAGGTGGCGCGGTCGGGTGTGTTGAGCGGCGCGCCTTCACGGTAGCGGCGCACCAGGTCGGGGTTGGCCAGGAAGGGCACCCCGAAGCTCACCAGGTCGGCCTGCCCGTTGGCGATCGCGTCGTTCGCCGTCGCGGCGTCGAAGCCGCCGTTCACGATCAGGGGCCCGCGGTAGATGGCCCGCAGCACCGGCGACAGGCGCGCGCCCGGGGCCATCATCGGCCCGCCCACGGGGTCGATCAGGTGCAGGTACGCCAGGCCGAACGGGTTGAGCGCGTAGGCCGCGTAGCTGAAGGTGGCCTCGGGGTCCGAATCGCTCATCCCGTTGGCGGCCCCGCGCGGCGACAGGCGCACGCCCACGCGGTCGCCGCCCCACACGTCCACCGCCGCGCGTGTGACCTCGGTGAGGAAGCGCACGCGGTTCTGGATGCTGCCGCCGTACTCGTCGGTGCGCTGGTTGGTGCCGTCGCGCAGGAACTGGTCGATCAGGTAGCCGTTCGCCCCGTGCAGCTCCACGCCGTCGAAGCCCGCCTCGTAGGCGCGCTCGGCGGCGGCGGCGAACTGGGCCACCACGCCCGCGATCTCGCCGGTCTCCAGCGCCCGCGGGGTCACGTAGGCCTGCGGCCCGGCGTAGGTGAACACCTGGCCCTCGAAGCCGATGGCCGAGGGCGCCACGGGCAGCTCGCCGCCGTGGAACGACGGGTGCGACGCCCGGCCCGTGTGCCAGAGCTGCGCGAAGATGCGCCCGCCCTCCTCGTGCACGGCGTCGGTCACCTTGCGCCACGCGGCCACCTGCGCGTCGCTGTGCATCCCCGGCGTGCTGGTGTAGCCCACCCCCTGCGGCGACACCTGCGTGGCCTCGCTCACGATCAGCCCCGCGCTGGCGCGCTGGCGGTAGTAGTCCACCGCCATGTCGGGGAGCACGTTCCCCTCGCCGGCCCGGCTGCGCGTCATGGGCGCCATCACCATGCGGTTGCGCAGCTCGTAGGGGCCGAGCTGGAAGGGGGTGAACAGGTTCCGTTCACGGTTGCTGGTGCTCATCACGTGTCGTCCTCTCGCTCGTCGTTACAATCGAAACCGTATTCGTTACAGTTACGGATACGGGCATGCCGAAACCCCTCGCCCGCGGCGTTCAACGCGGACGCATCCCTCTTTCCCTCACCGTCTTTCAGCGCGGTGTCGTGGCATTCGTCTGCTGCCGCGCGGCGCGCTCGCGCCGGGGCGCGTCGCCCAGCCGGGCGATCAGCGTTTCGCGCGAGCCGGGGCGGAGATGAAGCTGCAGTTCGCGCCCCCGGAAGCCCGCGCGCTCCACCCGCACCGTGTACCTTCCCGGCGCCACGCCGGCGAACTCGAAGCCGCCCGTCTCGCCCGTGGTCGTCTCGGCCCGCGTCGCCGGGGGCCTCGCCGGCGCCGCGCTGTCGGCCGCGACCAGCGCCACCCGGGCCTGCGGCACGGCGTTGCCCACGCCGTCGGTCACCCGCCCCATCACCCGCCCTGCCTGCGCCGCCGCGGGCACGCTCGACCCCGCCGCCAGCGCCAGCGCAACCACCAGGAACCGTCGCATCACACCCTCCTTCGTCCCCACGTTCCCCATTCCGCCACCCGTTTCCAGCTCTCCCGCCCCGACGCACTGCAACTGCTTTGGTTACAGATAGATGCACGAAAAGCCGCTCACCACTGTCTCCTTCTACGCCCGCATCCGCTCGCGCACGAGCCCGTCCACCGTGGAGATCACCTCGCCGCCGCAGCAGCCGTGGCTGGCGCGCGCCATCACGTGCTGCCCCACGTCGGCAATGGTCACCTGCCCCAGCACCCCCTCCATCGCCCGGTGCGCGGCGCAGAAGATGGGGCGCAGCACGTCGCGGATGTGGCCGCCCACGTTGCAGCTGGCCGACGGCTCGGACGGGTGCAGCGAGAACAGCTCATCGCCGTCTTCCACCGCGCGGTACACGTCCAGCAGGGTGATGTGGGCCGGGTCGCGCGCCAGGGTGGCGCCGCCGCCCACGCCGGGCTGCACGCTCACCATCCCGGCGTTGCGCAGCGCGCCCACGATGCGCCGCACCACCACCGGGTTGGTGTTCACGCTGCTAGCGATGCGCTCGGAGGTCTGCGCCTCGGAGCGCTTCCACGCCATGTACGCGAGCACGTGCACCGCCACTGCCACCCTGCTGCTGATCATCTCGCTCGGTTCGCTGCTCGGAGAAATGAACTGTAACCAGTTTAGTTGCGGATAGCCGGGAAGTCAAGGAGTCGTGGTGGAGACACCGGCACGAGCGCAGGCGCATGGCCGCGCGCGCGTCGCCTCGGCCGCGTGCCGGCTACCCGCGAAAGACGCGGCGGCGTCCGCGCGCATCCGCTCCCCGGCGAGGGTGCGGGCTTCCGCGCGGCGGACGCCGCCGCATCCCGTCCGCGAGCCCGCCGGTGAAGGCGGGCCGCCTTGGACGAGGCTAGATGTCTTCGTCTTCCTCGTCGTCGAACCCGTCGTCGAGGTCGTCGTCGTCGAAGTCGTCCAGGTCGTCGTCGTCGTCGTCCTCTTCGTCGTCCAGGTCGAGGTCGTCGTCCTCTTCGTCGTCGGCGAACGGATCATCGCCGTCCAGGTCGTCGAGGTCGTCCTCGAACTTGGCGGTGGGCGCGGTCCACGCGGTGATGCCGAGGAGACCGCCCGCGGGGTCGCGGGGGGCGTCCAGCACGGCCTGCGCGGTGTCGCTCTGTTGCTCGGCGGTGTTCCAATCTCGATCCTGCATACGGGCCTTCGCGTGGCGGAAAGGGAAAGGTGTTGGGGAGCCCCGCGGCGAGCGGATGCAGAACACGCGCCCGCCGCACCACGGGGCTGCACCAGGGGCACAGGGGACGGGTACGATCACGGGTCGGGCGCGCGAGCGCAAGGCTTTGCCGGGTGAAACCTCGCGCGT